>Ga0134128_10001306_pt1 | contig 32265 bp, 26 predicted proteins | sample KB31754_FD_96462 | JGI IMG/M metagenome (GOLD analysis project Ga0134128, IMG submission 96462) | Terrestrial soil microbial communities with excess Nitrogen fertilizer from Kellogg Biological Station, Michigan, USA - KB3-175-4 | ecosystem: Environmental > Terrestrial > Soil > Unclassified ... | reverse complement strand
TGAAGCCGGAGGAGCTTGCCGCGGGTCAGCCCATCTGGGTCGTGGGGCTGGGCGAGGACAGCCAGATGCACTCGCGCGCCACGGAGATCGCCAGCATCGATCCGCTGTCGCTGCCCCTCTCGCGCACCATGCGCTTCCGCGATACCAACATCGAGACCATCGGGCTCGTCAATCCGCCCAGCGATTTCGACGGTGTGCTCACCGACGCCGCGGGGAACGTGCTCGGGATGTGGTCGAGCTTTGCCTATGACAGCTCGAATGGCATCGCGCAGGCCCTGCGCGGCGTGCCGATCGGTCTGGTGGCCGATATGGTCGATCGCGTGCGCAGTGGCAGCGCCCTGCATTCCCTGGATGCCGAGCTCTTCCCGCAGCCGCTGGCGAGCGCGCGCCTGCTGGGCCTGTCGCCGCAATGGACGGCAAAGCTGGCCGCGCACAGCCCGACGGAGCGGCAGGTGCTCACGGTCGTGCGCACCGTCGGCGGCTCGCCGGCTTTCGCCCTCCTGATGCCGGGCGATATCCTGCTGGCGATCGACGGCAAGGTGGTCACCGATTTCCGCGAGGTCGAGGGTGCGACCGCGGATCGCTCCCAGGTGCAGGTGACGATCTGGAGAGCCGGCGAGCACACGCTCACCGTCCCCACGGTGGCGCTCTCCGGGGCGGGACTGCAGAGAGTGGTGCAATGGGCCGGTGCCACGTTGCAGGCGCCCTTCCAGGCGATGCGCGCGCAGCGAGGCATTCCTCCGGTAGGTGTTTATGTCGACTACTTCGCCTACGGCTCGCCCGCGGCGCGCTATGGACTCTTTCCGGGGCGCCGCATCGTGCAGGTGGATGGGGTGCCGACTCCGAATCTCGACGCCTTCCTCGCGGCGGTCGCGGGACGGCCTGATCGCTCCTCGGTGAGGCTCACGACGATCACCTGGAACAATGCGCCCGATGTGATCACCTTGAAGCTCGACGAGCACTACTGGCCCGCCTATGAGCTTCTGCGGGCGCCCGACGGCTGGACGCGCCGATCCCTGAACTGAGCGCAAGTGTCGTGAAAATGCAACGCCCGGCGTGATCACAGGATCGACCGCCGGGCCTTGATAGAATCTCCCCATGGTTCGAGTGGTCAGAGCTACCCAGGTCGAGATCGAGGTCGCAGTGCAGGCGCTGCGCGACGGCGAGCTCGTGGCCTTTCCGACCGAGACGGTCTACGGCCTGGGCGCCAACGCGCAGAATCCCGCCGCGGTCCGCAAGATCTTCGAGGCCAAGGGCAGGCCCAGCCATCATCCGGTGATCGTCCACCTCGACAGCCCGCGCTATCTGCATCGCTGGGTGCGCGAGGTACCCCAGACTGCGATGAGCCTCGCCGAGCGCTTCTGGCCCGGGCCGCTCACCATGGTGATGCCGCGCGCCACCAATGTGCATGACGTCGTGACTGGAGGGCAGGACACCGTCGCCATCCGCGTGCCCTCCCACCCGATGGCGCAGCAGCTTCTGACCGCTTTCGGCGGCGGCATCGCCGCACCTTCAGCCAACCGCTTCGGCAGGCTTTCGCCGACCCGGGCGGAGCATGTGCGCGAGGAGCTCGGCGAGCAGGTCAAGGTGGTACTGGACGGCGGCGAATGTCAGATCGGGCTGGAATCGACCATCATCGCGTTCCAGGGGCAGAGTGTGCGGCTGCTACGCCCCGGTGCGATCACGGCGGCCCAGATCCGGCAGATCATCGGAGAGCTTTTGATCGGCGCCGACGTCGAATCACCACGGGTTCCGGGCGGCACTGCCTCGCATTACGCCCCGACGACACCAATGACCATCGTGCCTTCCGGCGAGATCGATGCACGGGCGGAAGCGCTCTCCCAGGGTGGCCGCCGCCTGGCGGTGCTTGCACAGCGACTGCCGCTCAAGGCCCACAAGTACGTCACCTGGATCAATGCGGGACGCAGGCCGGAGCAGTACGGTCACGACCTCTACACCAATCTGCGCACGCTGGACAAGGCAGGCTGTCAGCGCATCCTGGTCCAGGATGTCCCGGAGGGCGAGCGCTGGATCGCGATCCGCGACCGCCTGGTGCGCGCCGCGGCCAGCGTCAGCGTCAGCGACATCGACGACAGCGGTACGATGGCCGTTCTGCCTTAAGCCCTCCGTGACCCGACGTCCTCGTTTCATGGATCCGTTCCAGCCGGCGGAGGTCCGGCGGCTGGTCCGCCAGTTCGGCTCGCCGCTCATCATCCTCGACTGCGAGCGCGTGCGGGTGCAGTACCGGAAACTGCGCGCTGCCCTCCCGGGGGTCGACCTGCACTACGCGCTGAAGCCCATGCCGCACGCGGCAGTGGTGCGCACGGTGTTGGGGGAGGGCGGCTTCCTCGACCTGGCGACGACCGGTGAAGTGCACCTCGTGCGCCGTCTGGGGGTCGCCGCCGATCGCTGCATTCACACTCATCCCATCAAGCGGCCGCAGGACATCCGCAACGCGCTCGATTTCGGCGTCCGCACCTTCGTGGTCGACAATGCCGATGAGGTGCGCAAGTTCGAGCGGCTCGCCGACCGGGTCGAGCTGCTGCTGCGGGTATCTTTCCGCAGCCCCGGAGCGGTATGCGATCTGTCGCGCAAGTTCGGCTGCGATCCGGAGGATGCGCTCGGCCTCGCGCGGCTCGCCGCGGAGCTCGGCATCAGCGTGCGCGGGCTGTCCTTTCACGTCGGCTCGCAGGCGGCCGACTCGGCGAAGCACGTCGAGGCCATCGTGGCGTGCGCGAAGCTCATGGCCGCGGGCCGCAAGGCGAAGCTGGGGCCGCTCGACACTCTGGACATCGGCGGCGGCTTTCCGATCGACTATGCGCAGCCGGTGCAGGACATCGGGAGGTTCTGCGAGCCGCTGCGCGAGGCGCTGGGCAGGCTTCCCAAGAGGGTGCGGGTGATCGCCGAGCCGGGCCGTTACATCGTCGGGCCCGCGGTGATCGGTGTCGCTTCCGTCATGGGCCGGGCGCTGCGCGAGGGTCATTGGTGGTACTACCTGGACGATGGGCTTTACGGCTCCTACAGCGGGCAGCTCTTCGATCACGCGCGCTATCCGGTCGAGCCGTTGCGCGACAGCGAGGAGCGCTTGCCCGCGGTGCTGGCGGGACCCACCTGCGACAGCATCGATGTCATCGCGGAGAATCTGCTGCTGCCGAAGCTCGAGGCGGGCGATCTCATCGTGGGCAGGGCCATGGGCGCCTACACCTGGGCCAGCGCGTCGGAGTTCAACTTCTTCCCCAAGGCGACCGTGGTCGCAGTGAACGGTACACCGGGCGACGCGGGTACCGTGATGCCCTTCCCGCTGTAGCATGAGCCGGCACCGTACAATGGACCGGGCGCTGGCAGATCCGCGGAGGCGGCTCGATCCTTGATCCGCAACGTCGTTTTCGACATCGGCTGGGTGTTCGTGCACCTGAACCATCAGCCGTTCCTCGACTTCCTGTCCGCTCACGGCGCGCACGCGCCCGACCTCGCCTCCGTGCTCGCGCGCATCGCGCTCGAGGACCACGAGTGCGGCCGCATGGACGGTCGCGGACTCCTGGACCGGTGCGCCGCGCTCGCGCCGCGGCCGATGAGCCGTGAGGCGGCGCACGCGAGCTGGGTGGACATGTTCGACCTGCAGCCGAAAATGGTGGAGCTCGCGCAGCGGCTGAGCGAGCGTTACCGCGTCTACCTGCTTTCCAACATCGGCGACCTGCATTGGACGCATCTCTCGCGTGAATATCAGCTGCACCGCATCGGCCACGGCGCGCTGCCCTCGTTCGTGGCGGGCGTCATGAAGCCGCACGAGGGTATCTACGTCGAGGCGGAGCGCCGCTTCTCGCTGACACCGGCCGAGACCGTGTTCATAGACGATCGGTCGGAAAACATCGACGCTTCGCGCCGCCGTGGCTGGCATGGGATCGTGCATACCGGCTACGACACCACCGTCGGGGCGCTTCGCGGGCTCGGCGTCGCGTGTTGAGTATGAAGAGCGAAGCCAAACCCCCGCCGGAGACCGCCATTCACCGCCACGTGGCCGCCGCCAGGGCAGGCCGCGAGCCGCGGGTCATCGCGCGGCTCTTCTCGGGTTGGGCGGTGTTCGGCGAGCGGCAGTTCCTGCGCGGTTACGCGCTCCTGCTTCCCGACCCGGTAGTGCCCAGCCTCAATGCCCTCGGCGCGCACGAGCGGGCGCTGTTCCTCCAGGACCTCGCCCGGCTGGGCGATGCGGTGCTCAAGGTGACGGGAGCGGAGCGCATCAACTATGCCATCCTCGGCAACCTGGAGCCGGCGCTGCACGCCCATGTCATTCCCCGTTACGCCGACGAGCCGGAGAAGCTGCGCACGGCTCATCCCTGGGCCTACGACTGGGAGGCGGCGCCGCTCTTCGACCGGGCCGCGCATCAGGAGCTGGCGGAGGCGCTGCTGAAGGAACTCTCGCGCATGGGTGTCACCAAGCCGATGCGCTACGACCCCGGCGCCAACACGGTCGCGCCGGCCCCGGGGTAGGCCTGGGCTAGGGCGTTGCGCTGCCGGTGGCGCCGATCGAGGCTTCCCCGCGCGCCTGCAACGCGGGCCGTGAAGCGAGAAGCCGCGTGATCTCCGCGTAATCGGGCGGCTTGATGAGGTGCGCGTCGAAGCCCGCCTCGCGGGATTTGCGCCGGTCTTCCGGCTGACCCAGGCCGGTCACGGCGACCAGCGTGATATTCTGCCCCCAGGGATGTTGTCGTATGCGGCGGCAGACCTCGTAGCCATCGAGCTCCGGCAACTGCACGTCGAGCAGGACCACGTCCGGCTGCAGATGCTCGGCGGCTTTCAACGCTTCGAGGCCGTCGTGTGCCGTGTAGGTCTCGTGCCGGGCCAGCCTGAGCAGCGCCGCCAGCGAAGTGGCCGTATCGGTGTTGTCGTCGACCACGAGGATGCGGCGCGCAGGGACGTTCACCTCCTCCTGCGGCGAGGCCGTATCGCGCTCCCCGCCCCGGGTGGCGAGCGGCAGCCGCACCACGAATTCACTGCCGCGGCCAGGACCGGCGCTGAAAGCCCTGACGGAGCCTCCATGCAGGCCGAGCAGGCGCCGAGCGAGCGCGAGCCCGATTCCGAGGCCCCCCTGCGAGCGCGGCAGGCCGGCCTCGATCTGCGCGAACATCTCGAAGATCGCCTCGAGCTTGGCCGCCGGAATACCGAGCCCGGTGTCCCGGACGCGCACGAGCGCTTCGCCGCGCTCCGCGGCCAGGCTGACCTCGATGCGCCCTCCCGGCTCGGTGTATTTGCGGGCATTCTGCAACAGGTTGCGAAAGACCTGCGACAGGCGCAGCGCGTCGCCGTCCACGACGAGCGGCTCGGGCGGTATGTTCGCCTCGAGCGCGAGACCTGCCGCCTGGACCAGGGGGCGCTCGACGTCGACGGCCTCGCGCAGCACTGCGCCGAGCTCGACGGCTGCCTTGCGCAGCTCGATCTTGCCGCGGGCGATGCGGCTGGCATCGAGCAGATCGTTCACCAGGCGGATGAGCTGCTCGAGCTGCCGCTCCATCAGTCCGCACGCCCGGCGGCGCAACTCCTCGGAGCCGTCGCCGCGCTTGATGAGCTCGAGCCCGTTGCGCAGCGGCGCCAGCGGTCCGCGCAACTCATGGGCGAGCAGTGCCAGGAAGTCGTCCTTGTGCCGATCGGCTTCGTTGAGCTCGACGATCCGGCGGTTGCCGAGATAAAACATCAGCCCGAGGAGCGCGGCGGCGATCAGGGCAGGCGCCGCCATCGCGGCGAGAATCACGCGCGACCGGCGCTGTGAGTCGACCGCCCGGCGTGCCAGGAGCGCGTACTCCGCCGCGCGCATCGCGTCCGCCTGGGCCCCGATGCGATCCAGGAGCGGCTTGCCGGTGCCGGCGCGGACGACGGCCAATGCCGCGGCATGATTGCCGGCCTGCTCGAGCGAGATCGTTCGCCCGAGCTGCGCGATCTTCGCGGCGATATCACCGTGCAGGATCCTGAGGCGTGCCTGCTGGTCGGGCGCCCCACCGACCTCGCGGGTCAGCGCCGCGAGCTCACTCTGGATGCTCTGCGTGGCATCCCGGTAGCGTCCCAGGTCCGTTCCGCGATCGGTGAGAAGATAACCCCGCTGGCTCCGCTCGGCTTCGCGCACCGCGGAGTAGAGGCGCGTGAGATCGACGATCGCATTGTCGGCGTGCGCGACCAGCCGTTCGTTCGCGACCAGCCGTTGCGCATTCAGGTAACCCATCAACGCGCCGCCGATGAGCACGGCGAGCGTGACGCCGAAAGCCCATAGCGGCAGCTGGCGGCGGAGGTTGGATGGGCTAGGCATGCGGGAACGGACTCGCGCTCGTCTCCCGGTCAGTCGGGCGTCGGCCTTACCTGGCCTCTGAGCACGTCCTCGAAGCCGAAGTTCCGCAGGTCACGCATACGCTGGGGATACAGAATGCCATCGAGGTGATCGACCTCGTGCTGCACTACCCGCGCGTGGAATCCTTCCACCGTCCGATCGATCGGCGCGCCTTCGATGTCGCGGCCCCGGTAGCGCAGCCGGCAGAATCGGGGTACCAGCCCCCGCAGCCCGGGAACCGACAGGCACCCCTCCCAGCCTTCCTCCTGCTCCTCGCCGATCGGGGTCAGCTCGGGATTGACCAGTACGGTGAAAGGGATGGGCGCGACGTCGGGATAGCGCGGATTGGCGGTGATCTCGAAGATGACCACGCGCAGGCTGACGCCGATCTGCGGCGCCGCGAGGCCGGCGCCGCTCAGCGCACGCATGGTGTCGGTCATGTCTACGACGAGCGCGGTGAGCCCGGCGTCGAAATCGCGTACGGGGGCGGCCACCTGCCTGAGCAACGGCTCGCCCATCTTGAGAACCGGTCGCACGGCCATGGCCGGCAATGTATCACTTCGGCCGCGGCCCCAGCGTGTCGGCGACGTAGGCGCCGCGCTCGCCCATGGGGGCGGGCGGCCCGCGCGTGGTGTCCACCGCAGTCTGATGCTCCGCCTCGGCGTTGAATTCCGCGCCGAGCACGATGGAGAAGCTCTGCAGATAGAACCACATGATGAGGACGATCACGCCTCCCAGGGCGCCGTAGGTCCTGCCGTAGCTGCCGAAGTTGCGGACATAGAGGGAGAAGAGAAAGCTCGAGGCCAGCCAGAGCGTGGCCGCGATCACCGAGCCCCAGCTCACCCAGCGCCATTGGGGGTTGTCGCGGGACGGCGCGTAACGGTACACGATCGCCAGGCCCAACACCGCGAATGCCCAGAGCAGGATCCAGCGGATGACGAGCGCCGCCATGGCGATGAAGCGCGGCAGCGGCAGGTGCTGCAGCCCCAGCGGTACCGCGACGGTGAGCAGCAGCATCAGCACGAAGCCGACGACCGCGCCGGCGGCGAACATGAGCGCCACCAGGATCAGCTTGAGGAACCCGCGCCGCTCGCGCTCGGTGTAGGCGATGTTCGTCGCCGACATGAGCGCCGAGACTCCCTGGCTGGCGTAGTAGATCGAGACGACGAAGCTCACGATCGCGCCTATGCCGAGCGTCCCGTTCCGCGGGCGGGCCAGCGCCTCGAGCTGCGTTTGAATGATGCTCGCGGCATCGTGCGGCAGGATGCCGTAGAAGGGGGAGATCTCCTTGGCCACTTCCGCCGGCGAGGCGAACATCCCGTAGACCGACGCCAGGACCGCCATGGCGGGGAAAACGGCGAGCAGCGTATTGAGGGCCACTCCGGCGGAGATCAGCGACAGGTTGTCCTCGCTGATCCGGTGGAAGACGCGCAGGAGGATGTCGCGCCACCCTGCGCGCGGAATCTCGCTCGGGGTACGCGCAGCGCGGCCTCGGCCCGGCTCCCTGCGCTCAGCCTCGAGCGGCGATGTCGGCTGCGGATCGCGTTTGCGCACGAGGCAAGCCGAGCAACCGCTATTCCCGCCTCCCTCAGCGATGGTCGCGGAAGACGAGAGGGGTGGCGAAAGCGGGCGCTCCCGCCTCCTGCTCGCTGCTCGCCACCGCTTCGGTGATGAGATGATGGTGCGGCGAGAGCGCGCAGACCGGATCGGCATTGGCCGCATCGCCGGTCAGGAGGTAAGCCTGGCAGCGGCAGCCGCCGAAGTCCCGCCCGCGCTCCGGACAGCTGCGGCAGGGCTCCTTCATCCAGCCCTCGCCGCGGTAGCGGTTGAAGGCGGGTGAGTCGTACCAGATCGAGCCGATGCTCGCCGCGCGCACGTTGGGGAAGTCGAGTCCGGGCAGCATCCGCGCCGACTGGCACGGCAGCGCCACTCCGTCCGGTGCAATGCCGAGGAACACCCGCCCGAGGCCGCTCATGCAGGGCTTCGGCCGCGTCTCGAAATAGTCGGGGACGACGAAGAATATCCGCATGCGCGTGCCGACCCGCGCGCGAAAGCGCGCGGTGGCCGCCTCGGCGCGCTGCACTTGCGCGCGGCTCGGCAGGAGCTGCGCGCGGTTGCGCCACGCCCAGCCGTAGTACTGCGTGTTGGCGAGCTCGACGTACTCGGCGCCCAGCTGCTCCGCCATGCCGAGGATTTCCTCCACGTGATCGATGTTGAGGCGGTGCAGCACCACGTTGAGCACCATGGGATAGCGGTATTTCCTGATGAGCGCCGCGACGCGCGACTTCAGCTCGAACGTGCGCGTGCTGCTCAGGAAGTCGTTCATCCGCCGCGTGCTGTCCTGGAAGGAGAGCTGGATGTGGTCGAGCCCGGCTTCCTTGAGCGCCGCCAGGCGCGTCTCGGTGAGACCCACCCCCGAGGTGATGAGGTTGGTATAGAAGCCGAGGCGGTGCGCGGCCGCGACCAGGATCTCGAGATCCTCCCGGGCGAGCGGCTCGCCGCCGGAGAGACCGAGCTGCACCGCTCCCAATGCCCGCGCCTCCTCGAGGACGCGCAGCCACTCTGCGGTCTCGAGCTCGGGGCCGACGGTGCTGAAGTCGGTCGGGTTGTAGCAGAATACGCAGTGCAGGGGGCAGCGGTAGGTCAGCTCGAGAAGCAGCCAGAGCGGCGGTCCGGGGCGCGCGGTGATCGGCTCGCTCACGCGCGCAGCTCCACCCAGTTGCGCTCCACCGCGAGGGCGATGAACGCGCAGACATCCGCCGTGAGCCCGGTGGCGGAGTACGCCCGCTCGAGATCCGCAACGATGTCGGCCACCGTCCGCGCGCCGTCGCAGCGTGTCAGGATCGCCGCGGCGCTCCGGTTGAGCTTCACCATCCCTTCGGGATAAAGCAGCACGTGCGCATCCTGCGCCGGCTCCCACTGCAGCCGAAAGCCGCCGCCGATGGCCGGTCGCGCCGCCGTGTCCACGATGGCCATCGCCGCTCCCCCGGGCGTCATTGGACGCCGTACTTCAGGGCCATGGCATCGTTCATCTGCCAGAGCACATCGAGCTTGAACTGCAGGATCTCGAGCGCCCGCTCCTGCTCGGCCCGGGTACGGAACCGCTCGAGCGTCGACGCCAGCGCCAGCTCCGCATCGCGGTGGGCGGGACTCAGGCGGCTCTGAAAATAATGCAGCCCGGCACGGTCGATCCACGGGTAGTGCTCGGGCCAGCCCGCGAGCCGCTGCTGGTGAATCCGGGGTGCGAACAGCTCGGTCAGGGCGGCGCACGCGGCTTCGTGCCACGGCGCGCGCCGGGCAAAGTTGACGTAGGCATCGACCGCGAAGCGCACTCCGGGCAGCAGATCCGTCAGGCTCTCGACCCGCGAGCGCTCGAGTCCCACGGCTTCCGCCAGCCGCAGCCACGATTCGATCCCGCCGGGATCCTCGCCATGCCCGTCGTGATCGAGAATGCGCTGCACCCAGTGGCGGCGCACGTTCCGGTCGTCGCAGTTGGCGATGATCGCCGCGTCCTTGAGCGGGATGTTGACCTGGTAGTAGAACCGGTTGGCGACCCAGCCGCGGATCTGCTCCGGCCGCGCACGCCCGCAGTTCAGCATTACGTTGAAGGGGTGATGGATGTGATAGCCGCGGTCCCTGGCGCGCAGCTGACTCTCGAACTCCGCCCGGCTCCAGGGGGCCGCGCTCACAGGTCGAGCTCCATGCCGTCCCAGGCGACTTCGACCCCGCGGCGGCCGAGCTCGGCGCGCTCGGGGGAGTCCTCGTCGAGGATCGGGTTGGTGTTGTTGATGTGGATCAGGATCCGGCGCGTGGTATCCGGCAGCCGGCCGAGCCACTCCAGCATGCCGCCCGGGCCGCTCTGCGCGAGGTGGCCGATGTCGCGCGCCCGCTTGCGCGAGAGGCCGAGGCGGAGCATCTCCTCGTCGCTCCAGAAGGTGCCGTCCACCAACACGCAGGCGGACGACTGCATGGCCCGCCAGGTCGTGGGATCGATGCTCCCGAGGCCCGGCGCGTAGAACAGGGTCTTGTCCGTGCTCTCATCGGTCACGAGGAGCGCCACGTTGTCGCCCGCGACGGGAATGTCGCGGTTGGGAGAGTAGGGTGCCGGCTTCCCGGCGATGGACAACGCCTGCCAGCGAACTCCCGGTACGCCTTCGACGGCGAAGGCGACGCCGTCGGGACTCATGCGCTTGCGCTCGGTGCGGCAGTAATGGGAGAGGACCTCGATGATCGGATTGCCCCGAGTCAGATCGGCGTATACGGCGTCCGTGCACCAGAGCGGCCACGGACGCGCCGACTCGCGCAGCATATAAAGGCCGGTCGTATGATCGACCTGCCCATCGACGAGGACGATTGCGCAGATCGCCGTGTCGCGCGCCGAGCGCGCGGGCTGGAAATCCTGATGCGCGCGCAGCTGAGCCAGAATGTCGGGTGAGGCGTTGACGAGGACCCAGGAGGAGCCGTCGCCGCGCACGGCAATGGAAGATTGGGTCCGCGCGCGTGCCCGCACCGTCCCCCGGCGCAGCCCGGCGCAGTTGCGGCAGTTGCAGTTCCATTGCGGAAATCCGCCTCCCGCGGCGGATCCGAGCACGCGGATCTTCACCCGACGGACCTTGCCCGCGGCGCGTGCGCCGCGGCTGCGGCACAGGCGCCACAGGCTTCCCGGTCAGCGATGGGCGATGTACATCGTGATTTCCATGCCGAAGCGAAGATCGATCGCCTGCGGGGTTTCCCATTTCATGACGAGTCCTCCGGTCATTTGCCGTGAAACCGGACCGGTCGGCCCGGCGCAGCCATCGTCGCCAAACCGGGCCGCCGCGGGGAAGCGGATCATCATGAATCGCGCCTCATGATTTTCATGAGTCAAAAATCCCGCCACGCTGCTACGATGTCGCTCCGACTCTCGAGCCTCGGCCATTGCCGATGAAGCTGCGCACGCGCCTGCATTTGGTGGTCACCGGCCTGACGATCGTGTGGGCGGTCGTGCTGGTCGCCTCGGAGGTGCAGCTCACGCGATCGCGCATCCGCGAGGATATCGGGGCTGCGAACCAGGTCGCCATCCAGCTCCTCGGCCGGCTGGTCAACGTCTACGGGCTCATCGGCGGCACGCCGACCGTGGCGCAGTTCCTGACACATCTCGGGCACGTGCGCTCGAGCGACATCGTGCTGACCTATCCGGGCGGCCCCGTCCTCTATCACTCCCCGCCCGCCACCTACAAGGCGGGGCACTATGCGCCGGCGTGGTTCGCCAACCTCGTCGCCCCGCAGATCCCCCGCTACATCTTTCCTCTGCCCTCCGGCGTCGAGCTGATCGTGCGGCCGGCGCCCTCGCGCGGCATCCTCGATGGCTGGGATGCCATCAAGCGGCTGCTCACGATCGCCGCCGTCATGCTGGTCATCGTCAACGGCCTCGCGCTCTGGATCGTGGAGCGGGCGGTGGCGCCGGTGTTGATCGAGCAGCGGCTCGAGGAGGAGCGACGGCTGATCGCCCACGAGCTGCACGATGAGTTCGGCCAGTCGGTGACGGCGATCCGCAGCCTCGCGCAGGCGATCGCCGGCCAGTCGAGCCAGCCGCCGCTGCAGGAGGCGGCGCGCCTCATCTCCGAGGAGGCCGCCAGGCTCTACGATGCCATGCATGGCCTCATTCCGCGGCTGGCGCCGAGCGCGCCCGATACCCTCAGCCTCACCGAGGCGCTCGAAGGCCTGGTGCGCGACCTGCAGCGCCGCCACCCCGCCGTCATGCTCACCCTGCGCCAGCAGCTGGACGCCAGTCCGGGCCCGGGAATCTCCCTCGCCGCCTACCGGGTCGTGCAGGAGGGCCTCGTCAACGCCCTGCGCCACGCGCATGCGTCCCGGATCGATGTCGAGCTGCGCGCGGATGGAGGTAACCTGACGGTGACCGTGACGGATGACGGTGTGGGACTGCCGGAGAACTGGGCCCGGCCCGGACACTACGGTCTGCGCGGCCTCGACGATCGGGTCGGTCAGCTCGGCGGCACGCTGACGCTGCGCAAGCGCGGGACCGCCGGCACGCTCCTCGCCGCGGAGTTGCCTCTCGCCGGTCTGCCGCGGGTGAGCGCATGAGCCGCGTGCTGCTGGTCGATGACCACGCGGTGGTGCGCACCGGCTTTCGGCTGTTGTTGCAGGTGCGGCCCGACATCACCGTGGTCGGAGAGGCCGAATCCGGCGAGGCCGCCTGCCAGCGCTACCTCGAGCTGTCGCCCGATGTGGTCGTCATGGACATCGCGATGCCCGGCATGGGCGGCATCGAAGCGCTGCGGCGCATCCGCGCGCATGACCCGCAGGCGCGGGTACTGGCCTTGTCTGCGCACGACGATCCCATGCACGCCCGGCGGGCCTTGCGGGAGGGGGCGTTGGGATTCCTCTCGAAGCGCAGCGCCCCCGAGGCCTTGCTCGAGGCGGTTGCGGACGTAAGTGCCGGGCGGCGCTACATCGATCCGCGCGTCGCGCAGAAGCTGGCGCTCGAAGACATCGAAGGAACGGAGTCATCGCCGCTCAAACGGTTGTCGGAGCGGGAGTTCGACGTCTTCATCCGGCTGGCGCGCGGCACCAGCGTGCAGCGTATCGCGGAGGACCTGAAGCTTTCGGCCTCCACCGTCGGCACGCATCTCTACAATGTCAAGCAGAAGCTCGGCGTGTCCAACCAATCGGAGCTGACGCTGCTGGCCATTCGCCACGGTCTCATCGAGGCATGAGCGGATAGGGGGCCGGATCGGTGGCATGAGCGGCAGCATAAACCGCCCCGGTTGTGGAGCGCTTGTGCATAACCTGTGCGCCGGCTGTGATCTCAGCCGATGTCGGCCAGCGCCGCGGGCACGTGCCGGCGCAACAGCGCGTTCCGCGCTTGCCACTGCGCCGCGGCATCGAGCGTCTCGAGGAAGCGCACGTCAGCGCCGGCCAGCGTGGCGAGCGGCAGGCCATCGCGGTAGAGCACCCTGTTGCCGGCGAGCGCGGGCAGCCTCGGCCCCGGTGTCAGGATGCCGAGCAGGTTGAGCGGATCGGCCGCGCTGAGCGACACCCAGGTTTCCTCCCGCGGCCGGCGGCGTGTCTCCCGCAGCAGACCCACCGCCTCCGGGGCGGCGAACTGCTCGCCGGCAAGGCCGGCGACGAAGCGGCCGCCGCGGATCTCGCCCCTGGCCTCCAGGCGCCGGTAGCAGAACAGGAGCTCGCGCCACGGCGGCAGCCATTGCGCCTCGCGCGCGAGCAGGCGCCAGAATACAACTCCCCAACGCCGCAGCAGCCCGCGTGCGACGAGCTCCGTCGTATCGGGATCGGCGCGCTGGGCCGGCGCGGCGCCGGACTCGCGCCGCACGAGCGCCCAACGACCGGCGGAGTCCATGCCGAAAAGCGCCCGGCGGCGGCGCCGCGGACCCGTTGAGGATCGCCGACGCTCGGACGGAACCAACAGGGCACGCAGGCCGCCGAAGCTGTCGGAATTGACCAGGCCGAGTCCCACGAGCTCGGCCAGGCCTTCCTCCGCCTGCGAGGGCAAAAGTCCCGTACCCTCCACGAGCTCATCGAAGAAGGATGCCCCGTGAGCATCGAGCTGCTCCAACAGCTTGCGAGCGCCGGATGAGGGCGCGGCGGCATCGACCGGGCCCGCGAGCGCCGTCCAGGCCCGCAGGTGACGCCTGCCCAACAGCGCGATCGGCGTACCGCGAACCGGGCCCGCGGCCGGGGCGGACTCGGCTCTGCGCTGCGCCAGCCGCGTCCAGACGAAGCGCCCGGCGAGGCACTGCTCATCGAGCCACGTCGGCTCGTACTCGTTGATCCGGGCCGGCAGGATCTCCGTCTCCCAGGCGCCCGCCGGCGCCTCGAAACCCTCGAGCTGCGCGAGAACGGCGGCGACAGCGTCGGGTCCTTCCATGCGTGCGCGCGGCGCGGCTCGCTGCCACTCGAGCAGGAAGCGCAGCAAATCCCGCGGCTCGACCGGCTCGATCTCCGCCCGCAGGCGCTTCACCGTGTAACGATGGATGCGTGCCAGCAGGCCGCGCTCGCACCATTCGCCATCCTCGGGCGCTGTGGCGGTAAAGCGCCCGTGCATGACGGATCCTTCCGCCTGAAGCGCTGCGAGCGCCACCGCCATGCGGACGGCGGACACGCCCATGGGTCCGGCCAGGGCGACGGCCGTCGTTGGCCCGAGACCCTGAAGGCGCCCGCGGGCGATCTCGATGAGCGCCTCCCCCGCGCTCCAGTCGCGCGTGTACTGCGCGGGCGCGGTGATCGGCGGCTCGGTGCGGGCGCCGGGCACGAGCGCTTGGAAAAGCGGCAGCCGCTCGGCGGCGATCCAGAGCGTCGAGCCGTCCAGAGTCAGCCGCGCGGCGCGGCCGGCCGCGGCCAGGGACACTCCCCATCCGGCCCAGTCCGTCCGCCTGCCGACCTCGGCCTCGGTCATGAAGGTGAGCCACCCGAGCGCATCGTGCAGCTCGTCGGCATCGCTCGCGTCGGGCCATGCTTCTTCGCGCACCCGTTCTATCGCTGCCGGATCGAGGGCGCCGAGATCGCCCGCCGAGTCAGGGTCCAACCAACGACGACTCAACACGGCCTGGGTGCGTCGTTCCTCGAGCGGCGCATCATCGAGGAACGCGTAGGGCCGCGCCGACAACACTTCCAGGGCGAGGGGCGAGGGCTCGGTGAGGTCGCGCGCCGCGGCGCCGATGGCGCCGCTCTCCAGCCCGCGCAGCAGGGCCTCCAGCCCCTCGACGTCCATGGCCTCCTCCAGACAGTCGCGGATCGCCTGCCGGACGAGGGGATGGTCGGGGATCTCGAGCTCGCCGGTGAGGTTCTCGGCGCATGCCACCTGGTCGGGAAACACGGAGGCGAGCAGATCCTCGGCCGCCATGCGAGCGAGCGGCGCCGGCACCTTGCGGCCGCCGCGAAAACGCGGCAGTGCGAGCGCGATCACCGCGCTCCAGCGCCAGCGCGCCGGGAACATTGGCGCCGCGCACAGCGCCTGCACGAGCAGCGGCCGCACCGTGTTGGAATGGAGGTAACGCGCAACCTCCGCCAGCTCGAAACTGTGCGCGGTCGTGAGCGACAGCACGATCGCATCCTCGGTCGCCGCCGCCTGCAGCTCGAAGTTGAACGAGCGGCAGAAGCGTTTGCGCAGCGCGAGACCCCAGGCGCGATTCACTCGGCTGCCGTAAGGGGCGTGGATGACGAGCTGCATGCCGCCCGCCTCATCGAAGAACCGCTCGAGGACAACGGTCTCGCGCGTGGGCAGGACGCCGAGGGCCGTCCGCGCGGCCGCGAGATAGCCGGCGGCCTGCACTGCCGCCGGCCCGGCCACGCCGACTTCCTGCTCCAGCCAGGCGACGGCCGCCTCGAGACCGCCGTCGAGCCGGCTGCCGACTTCGGCGCGCAGCCGCGAGACACCCTGGGACAGCTCATCCGATCGGCCCGGCGCCTCGCCCAGCCAGAAGGGGATCGAGGGCGGCTGGCCGTGCGCGTCCGCCACGCGCACCGTGCCCTGCTCGACCCGCAGGATGCGGTAGGAGCTGTTGCCCAGTTGGAAGACATCGCCCTGCAGGCTCTCGACCGCGAAGTCCTCGTTGATCGTGCCGACCGGCTGCGACTGGGGCTCGAGGAGCACGGTGTAGTCGGCGGTGTCGGGTATGGTCCCGCCGGAGGTCAGCGCGGTGAGTCGCGCGCCGCGACGGCCCCGCAGCTTGCGGTTGACGGCGTCGTAGTGGATCAGAGCGCCCCGGCGGCCGCGTCGCGTGCTGAAGCCGTCGGCCAGCATGCGCACGAGCTCGTCGAGCTCCGCGCGCTGCAGCTCGCGGTAGGGATAGGCGCCCCGCAGCAGCGCGAAGAGCGCCTCGAGATCCCACTCGCGCGCGGCCACTTCGGCCACGATCTGCTGCGCGAGCACATCGAGGGGTTTTTCGGGAATCCGCAGGCGGTCGAGCTCTCCGCGGCGGATGCAGTCGAGCAGCGCCGCGCACTCGATGAGATCGTCGCGCGACAGCGGGAAGAGCCTGCCCTTGGGCGTGCCGCCGAGGCTGTGACCGGAGCGTCCGACGCGCTGCAGCAGGGCCGCGATGGATCGTGGCGAGCCGAGCTGACACACCAGGTCCACCTCGCCGATGTCGATCCCCAGCTCCAGCGATGCGGTGGCGACGAGCGCCTTGAGCTCCCCGCGCTTCAGGCGCGACTCCGCCGCCAGGCGCAGCTCCTTCGCCATGCTGCCGTGGTGGGCCGCGACCTGCGTCTCGCCCAGCCGCTCCGACAGATGACGCGCGACCCGCTCCGCATGCCGGCGCGTGTTGACGAAGATGAGGGTCGTGCGGTGCTCACCGGCGAGCTGCGCGAGGCGATCGTACACCTGTTTCCAGACATCCCCCGACATGACCGCTTCGAGGGGCGCCGGCGGCACCTCGATCTGCAGATCGCGCCGCCGGACGTGTCCGGTGTCGATGACGACGCAATCGGCCTGGCCGTCCGCGCGCAGTTGCCGGGTGCCGACGAGGAACCGCGCCACTTCCTCGATGGGCCGTTGCGTGGCGGAGAGCCCGACACGCGTCAGGCGCCGTCCGGCGAGGGCCTCCAGCCGCTCGAGAGAGAGCGCGAGGTGCAGGCCGCGCTTGTTGCCCACCAGCGCGTGAATCTCGTCCACGATGATGCTGCGCACGGTGGCGAGCATCCCGCGGCCGGATTCGGACCCGAGGAGAATGTAGAGCGACTCCGGGGTCGTGACCAGGATGTGAGGCGGGCGCCGGCGCATGCTCTGCCGCTCGTGCTGCGGCGTATCGCCGGTGCGCACCGAGGTGCGGATCTCGATGTCGGGCAGCTGCATCGCACGCAGCTCGTCACGGATGCCGGCGAGCGGCACCTCGAGATTGCGCCGGATGTCGTTCGAGAGCGCCTTGAGCGGGGACACGTAGAGGATATATGTCTCGTCCTGCAATCCGCCGCGCTCCAGTCCCTGCCGCACCAGCAGGTCGATCGCGGCGAGGAACGCGGCGAGCGTCTTACCGGAGCCCGTGGGCGCCGCGACCAGCGTATGCAGGCCTGCCTGGATCGCGGGCCATGCCTGTCGCTGGGCCGGCGTCGGCGCCTCGAAGGCGCGCTCGAGCCAGCGGGTGACCGCGGGATGAAAGGCATCGGCCATGGGTTGTCGCAGGGGTGAGGCTCAAGTGCGATCCGGCCCCGATCAGAGTAGAGTATCTCGATTCCTGAACGCGTGGAGAGCCGCTGGATGTGGAACAAGGCGACCGACCCGGAGGAGTCGTTCCGGGACAAGGCCATCTGGTGGTCCGCCGGGATCGTCATCGCCGCCGCCATCGCCATCGGGGTCTACTACCGGTATTACTCGCCCGTTCCGGCCACGCCCGCGCCGCAACCCGCCGCCACTGGCCAGCAGCAGGCGCCGCCGGCTCCCGCCATCCAGCACCCGATCCCCTCCACGGCTGAGCAGCCCGCACAGCCTCTGCCGCCACTCGACAAGAGCGACTCGGTCGTGGCGGACTCGCTCGCGGGGCTCCTGAGCAAGCCGGCGGTGGCGAAGTTCCTGGTGCCGCACCACGTCATCCGGGACACCGTGGTCACCGTGGACAACCTGCCCCGCAGCAAGGTCGCAGCGGAGCTGCGGCCGATCCAGCCGACGTCGGGAGAGACGGCGGTCGAGACGCAGGGCAGCTCGACGGTTCTCAGTCAGCAGAATTACGCCCGCTACGCCGCTTTCATCGATGTCGTGCGCTCCGTCGACCCGAAGGCGCTGGCCGCCGTCTACTTCCGGCTGTACCCGCTCTTCCAACAGGCGTACGAGAGTCTCGGTTACCCCGGGAAGTACTTCAACGATCGCCTGGTACAGGCGATCGACAGCATGCTCGCCACGCCCGACGTGCAGGACCCGATCCTCCTCGTGCGGCCCAAGGTGTTCTATCAGTTCGCGGACCCCAAGCTGGAGGCGCTGCCCGCCGGACAGAAGTTGCTGATCCGCATGGGTCCGCAGAATGCGGGCATCGTCAAGGCGAAGCTGCGGGAGTTCCGCGCTGCCATCACGGCCACGCCGCCGCAGATGAATCAACCGGCCCAGGCGGCACCGGCGCCGCAGGGCAGCCCGGCCGCACCGGGCAACTCCGGGGCGCAGACGAGCCCGCTGCCTCAAGGCACTCAGGCCACGCCGTCCAACACGCCGCCTAATTAATTGGCGCAAAGTCGGCATCCTGCCGCGTTGCTCGGCCTCGTCCCTGCGCCGAGCCCTTCGGGCCCGCCTCCGGCCGTCCAAAATCGCCGCTTATTGATTTGCTTTTGCACGGCGGCCCTGGCGTTGCTCGTCGGGTCTTCGGGTTGCGCTCGCGCACCCCGCCACGCCGACTGGGTCATCCACTCCGGCCTCGAGGTCATCGGCACCCTGCCCGCCGGCGCCTACCGCCTGGCCTTTCCCTACATCGTGGGGGACCTCTACGGCTCGCCCAACACGGGGGATTTCGTCATACCCGTGAGCCGCACGGCCGATGGCTTCACGCTCGACCTCAACCGCACGCAGGCGTCGCTGGCGAGCGAGCTCGAGCCCACCGACTTCAGCCTGCGGTTCCTCAGGATCGTTCCTGCCGACGCCCGCATCGCCCGGCTGGCGCCCGTTGCCCTCCAGCGCAGCGGCATCGAGCCCGTGGGTACCGTGGAGTGGCTGGACGCGGCGTCGCGCCGGCCGCTGATCCTCCTCTACCTGGATCGACCGGCGCGGATCACAGGCTCCCTCAGCCGCCGCGGCGAGACGATCCGCTATGACATCCGCGCCGTGAAGCCGGGCTACGTCTGGGTCGGCGGCATCGCGGCCGGCGAGCACGCTACGCTCTACACGGTGGTGCCCGCGCCCCAACATCTGGTCCTGACGATCAAAGTCTTCGGTGGTATCGTCGCCCGATGAAAGCCATCAGACGTTACTCCCTGCAGTTCGAGGCGGATCTGGCGCGGATCGCGCTGGAGGGCGCTGATATTCCGGCGGTGGTGGTGGGTGTCGACGTCGGGTTCACCGGAATAGGCGGTGTACAGTTGCTCGTGCCGGAAGATCGCGTCGAAGCCGCGCTGGCACTGCTCAATGACCTCGAGGAGCCGAAGGCCCGGAGGTGACGCCTTCGCTTGCGGCTCAGCGGTCCGCTACGGTGCGCCCGCCCAGTGCGGGTGACCGGGTGCGCTCGCCATCGATGTGAGCTTCGAAGCTCGGTCCTCCCGCCACGCGCTCGAGGCGGCGCGCGTGTGCATCCAGGCGCTCGAGCGCTTCCAACTTCTCCGTGCGGCCCAGGCGCGCGTGCTCCACCGCCTGCTTGAGGATCCGCAGGGTCTCGTCATAAACCTCGAGCGGCACTGGGAATGGATGTCCGTCCTTACCGCCGTGCGCCAGCGAGAATCGCGCGGGATCGGTGAAACGCGACGGCGTGCCGTGGATGATTTCGGCGACCAGAGCGAGTGCGGCCACGGTGCGCGCGCCTACGCCCGGAGTGAGGAGGAGGTCGGCGAAGTCCTTCGGACCGCGATCCGCCGCGGCGGCCAGCGCGCCGTGGAGGCGGCGCAACACTACATCCGACGCGAGGACCTCGTGTCGTGCCGGCATCTGAAGGTGGGGTAGCGCTCCCGGCGCCGCCAGCGGAATCGACGTCGGGTTTTCGGCGGGGATCGTGCCGCAGTCCACGTCCTCTTGCGCGAAGAGACTCAGCGTGCGACCCCGCCCCGACTGCAGGCGTCGCAATACCGACAGGGTACGCGCGGGCCCGGCGTGCACGAGCTCCAGGCCGGCGGCGCGGCTGGCCTTGGCGCGCGCGTCGGCGAGATTGAGGATGCACCCCTGGCTGATGCCCTCGATGGCCGCGTGCGGTGAGTCGAGAAAGCTCGCCAGGCCCTCCGACAGCCAGTGATAGCGCCGCGCCTCCCGCCGCAGCGGGCTCATGCCCTGCTGCACCACACACCAGCGGCCATTGGCGGTGACGATGAAGCCGTGCAGGTACAGGTCATAGCCGTCCTGCACGGCCGCACTGTCGATCTTCGCCACCAGGCGGCTGGTCTCGGCCAGGCGCGCCGCGTCGATTCCGGTGATCTCGCCCACCCGCATCAGCTCTTCCGGCGTCCGGCGCGACGCGCGTCCCCGGCCGCCGCAGACGTAGATGCCGAGCTCACCTTGGACAGGGGCCAGTCCGCGCTTCAAGGCGCCGAGCACGCTGGTCGTGATGCCCGAGGAGTGCCAGTCCATGCCCATCACTGAGCCGAACGACTGGAACCAGAAGGGGTGCGAGAGACGGCGCAGCAGCTCGTCGGGGCCGTAGTGATGCACGATCGCCTCCGCGATGACGCGCCCGAGGGCCGCCATGCGCATCGCGAGCCACGCAGGCACATGGCCGCCGTGCAGGGGCAGGTCGGCGAATCCGCTGCGCGTCGTCATGGCGGAAATCCTACCGCGGCCGTTGCCGGCGGGATATCGCCCCGCAGGTACGGTGCGTGCTGGGGCCTGGCCTGAGCGCCGGGCCCCAGCACGACAAGAGGAATTCCGCCGGGGCGCATTGCCGATGAAAGAACACAAAGCCTGCTTCGAATCCGCCTTCCTTTCGCTGCCCGCGGTTGCGCTGGCTGCCGCACTCGCCGCCTGCGGCAGCCGCCCAGCGGCGAGCACCGCCGGGACGACACCGCGCCCCAGCGCCGATCCGGCGTCGATCTCGCTCGCCGTTTCCCCGGCGCGCGCGGCGTTGGTGACGGGACAGACGATTCTGCTGACCGCCACGACGAATGATCGTGCCGGAGTCGTGTGGAGCGTCTCTCCCTCCGCCGGGGAGATCTCGTCCTCGAGCGGCACCGGTCGGGCCGCGATCACCTTCACCGCGCCCGGGGCGGCGGGCATCTATACCGTGACCGCGAACAGCGTGACGGATCCCGCGCGCAAGGGCTCGGTGACGGTCGCCGTCACCGACCTCGCCGGGGTGTACACCTATCACGATGATCTCGCCCGCGATGGCGTGAACGCGCGGGAGTACGCGCTCACGCCGGCCGACGTCAACGGGTCGAGCTTCGGCAAGCTCTTCTCCTGTCCGGTCGACGGCGCGGTCTATGCGCAGCCGCTCTGGGTCTCTCATCTGAATGTGAGCGGCAAGTCGCGCAATGTCGTATTCGTCGCCACCGCGCACGACAGCCTCTATGCTTTCGATGCCGATGCGACCCCCTGCATCGAGCTCTGGCGGGCCGATCTGATCGGCCGCCATCATGGGAGTGACGGCGGCGAGGTAACCGTTCCCGCCGGCGCGGATCTGCACCTCGTCGGCAAGGGCGATGGCGACATCACGCCGGAGGTGGGCGTCATGAGCACGCCGGTGATCGATCCGACGACCGGCACGTTGTACGTCGTGTCGAAATCGGTGGTCTATTCCGCCGGGCTGCGCTTCCATGTCAGGCTGCACGCGATCGATCTGCGCACGGGCGCCGAAAAGCCGGGATCTCCGGTGAATATCGAGGCCAGCTACGCCGGCGAGGGGGGCGTGAGGGTCCGCTTCGATCCGCGCACCGAAAACCAGCGCGCCGGCCTGGCATTCGCCAACGGTACGGTCTATGTCGGGTTTGGCTCCCACGAGGACGGCATGCCGTTCTACGGCTGGATATTGGGCTATCGCTACGACGGCTCCTCGCTCGAGCATGTGTACACGCTGAACGTCGCGCCCAACGCGCAGGAGGGTGGCGTCTGGATGAGCGGAGCGGCTCCCGCAGTGGATGCGGCGGGCGACTTGTATGTCGTCACCGGAAACGCTGGTTTCGATGCGGGGGCGGCAGACCCGCCGAACGATGACTACGGGGATTCGGTCCTCGAGCTGTCGGGCAGCCTCAGGGTCCTGCAGTACTTCACGCCATCAGACCAGCATTTCAACAACGTGCAGAACAACGATTTTGGCGCGGGCGGCGCCGTGCTGGCGAACGCGACGGAAGGAGGCGCAACCATCCCCATCGCGATCGTGGCCGGCAAGGACGGCGACATGTTTGTCGTCGACCGCGCTCGCCTGGGTGGCTATGGCGACGCCAAGGCGCTGCAGAAGCTCGGGACCGGTGTCGAGAAGGACGTGTCCGGTGCCTATCCGGGGCTCATTTTCGGCGAGGGAGCGTTCTGGGACGACCGCTATTACGTGACCGGCGCGGGCGAGCCGCTGAAAGTCTACCGGCTCGATCCGGCCACCGCTCATCTCGGTTTTGCGGGGGCCGCCGCGCAGCCGAGCGCCTTCGGGTATCCGGGCGCCACGCCGGCGGTCTCGTCGCTCGGTGAAACGAACGGCATCGTCTGGGTTCTCGACAATCGGCGCTATTGCACGCCGGGCTCGCAGGGTTGCGGCCCAACAGTGCTGCGCGCATATGATGCCGTGACCCTGCGCGAGCTCTGGCACAGTCCGCTCTCGGGGCGCGATGCTGCCGGCAACGCCGTCAAGTTCACCGTGCCGACCATCGCCAACGGCAGGGTCTATGTCGGCACGCGCGGCGACAACACCGGGGGCGTACACGGCTCCACCGGCACTTCGGGCGAGCTCGATGTCTACGGCCTGAAGCCGAACTAGCAGCCGAGCCAGCCGTGCACGACCGAGCTGTGCCGCGTCCGACACAGTCGCGCACGCCGAGGGATTGCAGCGGACAAATCGGGAAAAATTCCCGGCACCCGTGCGTCTATATTGCCGGCTGCGGGCCGGGCGCCTCATCCGGTGGGGGCAGTCGATGCGATGGACGAGAGCGGGTGGTTTCGCGGCGGCCGTTGCCTTTGCTGCAGGCGCGACCGTTTGCGCAACGGCGGCGGAAGGTGACGGTTCCACCGCAGCCCCTCCTCCGGTTGCGCTGCAGGAAGTCGTGATCGTCGCAAACGCGCCGCTCCCGGGCTTCGGGCTGCCGCTGGCGCAGATACCGGCGAACGTGCAGACGGCAACCAGCCAGGATCTGCAGAATGCGCAGGTCGCCAACGTCGCTCAGTATCTCAGCGAACGCTTCATGGGCGTGAACGTCAGCGACAGCGCCGACAATCCCCTGCAGCTCGACATCAATTACCACGGCTTCACCGCATCCCCTCTGGTGGGTACGCCCGAGGGACTCTCGGTCTACGTCGACGGTGTGCGGGTGAACGAGTCGTTCGGCGACACGGTCAACTGGGATCTCATCCCCCAGCCCGCCGTCGCGAGCGTCTCGCTGATCTCGGGCTCGAATCCCGTATTCGGCCTGAATACCCTGGGCGGCGCGCTCTCGCTGCAAACGAAGAACGGTCATGACAGCCCCGGCACGGAGCTCGAGGCGTATGGCGGCTCATTCGGCCGCCGCTCGCTGCAGATGCAGACCGGCGGCTCGCGCGGTCCGTTCGACTACTTCACGAGCGCAACCTACTTCCACGAGACCGGATGGCGCGATATCTCGACGTCGCAGGTCTACCGGTTATTCGCCAAGGCCGGCTATCAGACCGCCACCACCGATCTGCACCTGAGCTACACGTACGCGGACACCGACCTCTTTGGCAACGGCGCGATACCCCAGAGCATGTACGACTACCTGAAGGAACAGAGCTACACCCCCGACATCACGCAGAACCTGCTGCATTTCCTCAATCTGACCGGCACGCGCAAGCTCACCGGGCACCTGCTCCTCTCGGGCAACGTCTATTATCGGCGCCTCGTCACCGGCAGCAGCAACGGCAGCGACAACGACAACTACCTCAACGACAGCTACCCGGGCCCGCCGATCGACTGCAGCGCGCCGTACGCGGACAGAGCCGCGCTCGATTACTGCACGAACTCCACCAGCGAGGTGTCCAGGCTGGTGCAGCGGGCGAGCGGCGCCGGGCTGCAGCTGACCGGCACGGAGGACCTGTTCGGCAAGACCAATCAATTCGTCCTGGGAGCGGATTATTCCAGCTCCGAGAACGCCTTCACCCAGTGGTTCCTCTATGGAAACTTCGACCCACGGCACCTGCTCGATTATGTGCCGAGCCCGTTCAATGGGGGCACCTCGATCGCCGTCGGCGGCAGCAACGACATCTTCGGCGCCTATCTGTCCGACACGTTCTCTCCGTCCGCGTACTTCCATGTGAATGTCGCCGGCCGCTACAACCGCAATACGGAAACCATCAACGGCTACAGCGTCGACTCGGATCTCGGCGATTTCGGCGCCGGGTTCGGCGAATCATCCCCGGTCACGGGCGATCATGGCTACCGCCGGCTGAATTCCGCCGTGGGCGTGACGTATACGCCCACCGGCAACATGACCTTCTACCTGGACTACAACGAAGCGAGCCGGGCGCCGACCGTGGTCGAGCTCGGCTGCTCGAATCCCGACCGCCCGTGCGGACTGCCGAACGATTTCGCGAGCGATCCGTATCTCAAGCAGGTGGTGGCGCGCACCTTCGAGACGGGATTGCGCGGCAATCTTGCCAGCCAGCGGCTGCGGTGGAGCGCCGACATATTCCGCACGGTGAATACGGCCGACATCCAGTTCATCGCCACCAACACCAATTCCGGCTACTTCGCCAATGTGGGCAACACGCGACGGCAGGGACTCGACCTCGCCCTCGGCGGTCGCGCAGGGAAGCTGCGCTGGAATCTCAGTTACAGCCTGGTCGAGGCGACGTTTCAGTCGGATTTCGTGGTCAGCGCCGAATCCAACAGCACCGCGGATGCGAACGGTGACATCCTGGTGAGGGCCGGTGACCGGATTCCGCTCATTCCGCGCAACACCGGCAAGCTGACGGTCGACTATCGGATCACGCCGAAACTCAGCCTCGGCGGCAACGTGGTGGTGACCTCCGGTGCCTACCTTCACGGCGACGAGAACAATGCCAACCAGGCCGGCGGCACCAACGGCGAGGGACGCTACATCATGGGATCGGGCCGCATCGGCGGGTATGCGGTGGTCGACCTGCAGGGGACCTACCACGCCTCCCCGCATCTCGATGTGTTTGCGCGCTGTGCGAACCTTCTGAACCGCGAATACGCGACCGCCGGCTTCCTCACCACGAGCACCTTCAATCCCAACGGCACCTACCGCGCCGATCCGGCGGACTGGACCAATGAGAACGCCGTGTCGCCGGGGGCGCCGTTTGGGGTGTGGGCCGGCATTCGGCTCACGTTCGACTAGGCCCCGGGCGCCCCGCGGCGCCGATCAGGCCTTCCTGTGCGCCTCGTCCCAGCGCTTCACGATCGCCATCGTGTTGGCGACGTGCCCGGCCGGATCCAAGTTGGTGTAGGAGTAGAGGATCTTGCCGCCGGGGGCGATGACATACGAGGTCCGATTGGCGTACGCCGGATGAGCGGCGAGCACCGCGTCATATTCCTTCATGATGCTGCCGCTGGCGTCGGAGGCCACCGGAAACTGCTTGCGACACTCGCTGACGGAGAAGCGCTGCAGCTTCGCGATGGGGTCGTGAGAGACGCCGATCACGGTGGCGCCGAGGGCCTTGAAGCGGGGTATCGCCGCCGCGAAATCGTGGGCCTCGGTCGTGCATCCCGGGGTGAACGCGGCGGGATAGAAGTAGAGCACCACGGGCCCTTTCTTCAGCGCATCGGCCAGGGAGAAGGTGTAGGTGTTGCCTCCGAGCGAAGCTTCCGCGGTGAAGTTCGGGGCCTGGGTGCCATCCGGCAGCGCGGCGTAAGCGCCCGGGGCGGCAAGGAGGAGGATCGTCAGCGCGGAGGCGAATGAGCGTCGCATGGGTCGACTCCTGATCTTACGCACGGGTGCGCATCATTGCGCAACCGCTCAGGGCCGTCATCTGATTCCGTCCGGTCCAGCCGTCGTTCCGGCGTATCCGACCAGCTCTACATATCCGCGGCCGGTGACGGACCGCCCCGCGCGGGTTCCCGACACGTTCACGGCCCCCTCCCAGTACCGCGGCGAGCTCGTGAGCTCCTGGTCGGGCAGTACAGGATTCACCGTGATGTCGAGGCCCAACGCCGGGGCCAGCAGCCGCCAACGAGAGGGGTATCGGGCGCCGCTGCTGTCCCTCCAGTGGCCGAGGACCTCGATGCGCACGTCGCTCCTCGCCAACGCACGCGCTTTGCCCTCAGCGGCGACCCAGGTACCGGCACTGTACGGGTCTTCCGCGCCGCCGCGATCGCGAAGCGCGTAGAACATCAGACAGGAGCCATCGTCGAGCTGCAGCCCGAACCAGTCCCAGCCGGTTTCCTGCGGTCCGAGGCTGCCGCTGCCCCACTCCCGGTCGAGCCAGGCGAGACCGCGCACCGGAAGCGGCTGCCCGTTGCGGACGATCGTCCCGCGCACGGCGACACGAGGAATGGAGTAGTAGTAGGTCGCATCCCCCGGCTCTGCCGACTTGCGGCTCAAGCCGCGCTCACCGTTGAGCACAGGGGGCATCAGCGGTTGCGCCGTGAGCGAGAGCACGTAACCTGGCTCGTCAGCCTGCACTCGCCAGGCCGGGCCTTCCGCCGTGGACTCCGTCGACGACACCGAGCGCACCCGCGGCGCCTGGGCGATCCTCCAGTTACCGACCCAGACCCGGAACGGGTCCGCCTGTGCACCTGCGAGCCCGAGCGCACCGCGGGACAGCTTCGTCGCGAAGCGAAACCCGTGCCGGGCGACGTCGGTGACAGCGAAGTGGCCAAGGTAGATTTGACGCGTGTGCCAGCCCGACCGTTCGGCCTTCGATACGGCGGGTGACCTCGAGGTTGGAGCCAGCGCGAAACGGAAAATCGTGAGCTCGAAGCCGAAGCGCTCGCCGCCGGCGGAGTCCAGGTTACCGGTCAGATACCACCATTCCTGGCGGAAATCGGGATGAGGACCGCGGTCGCGAGGAAACTCGACCGGCTCGGGCGCGAGCGCCTGCGCGAACGAAGGCTGCGGCGTCTCGCCGGAGCGCGCGCTGAGCGCCATGGGCGTTTGCGCTGCGAGCGCGATGGTCGCCGCGGCGATCGGCGCGACCAACGAGGCCCGCATCCTCATTCCTCCCGCATTTCGCCGGCGATCGGCCCTGTGGCCGCGCGCCATGCGGGATAGAGCCCGGCGAGCAACGCGGCGCCGAGCGCCAGCAGGAGCGCGCTCAGGAACTGCGCGCGCTGCAGATGCATCTCGATGTGCCAGCCGAAGGCGCGCCTGTCGATCACCTTCGTCAACACCACCGCGATGAGCAGGCCCGCGGGGAGCGCCGCGAGGAGCGCGGCGCTCCCCATGAAGAGGGTCTGCGCCTCGACGAGCGCCGCTGCGCCGCCGGGCGTCAACCCGAGCGCGCGCAGGATCGAGAGCTCCCGGGTGCGGTCGAGCTCCCACGCGAGCAGCGCGCTCACCAGCCCGATGGCCGCGATTCCCGCGGCCAGCCAATAGAGCACACGAGTGATGATGAATGTGCGGTCGAAGATCTCGAGCGACATGGCGCGGATACCGGCGTTGGATCGGATCAGGAGCGCCTGCCGGCCGCCCGCGGCGGCCTCGAGCCGCCCAACCTCCTGGCGGGGATCGACCCCCGGCGCGAGATACAGGCCGATCGCCGTGATGGACTCGTCACGCCACAGCCGGCGGTAGACCGCGAGGTCGATCATCGCGCTGCCGAGCCCGCTGCCGTACTCGTGATAGATACCGGCGATCGGGAATTCCCGCGGCCCCGCTGCCGTGAGCAACGAGAGCCGATCGCCCGGCCGCAGATTCAGCCGCCAGGCGAGCGAGTCGGAGAGCAGCAGCGCGCCGCGCTCGTACTCGCGCCATGCGGTGCGAGGATCGCCCGCGGTCAGATCGACGCCGGCATAGCTGCCCGGGGCGAGGCGCAGCGCATCGAGAGCGAGGTTGCCGCGCGAAGAATGGACGACGACGGAGCGGCTGGCACTGTGATCGGCGACGCCGGCCGTGGCGAGCAATGCCCGCAGCACGGCCGGCTCGATCCGGCGCTCCGGCCGCTCGATCCCCGGACCCGGAGCGGCGATGTAGATGTCGGCGCGCATCGTCTGCTCCAGCCAGTGGCGCAGCGAGACCCGAAAGCTCTCCACCATGATCGACACCCCGATCATGGCGGCGACCGCCATCCCGAGCGCCGCCACGGCGACACCCGTGCGGCTGAGGGACGCCGCGACATCCTCGAGCGCGAGGCGTCCCACCGGGCTGAGGCCGGAGAGCGTCCGCGCAGCCACTCGCGCCAGCGCGCGCAGCACCGCGGGCGTCAGCGCCGCAACGCTCAAGAGAAGAAGAAAGAGCGCACCAAAGCCAGCGAAGACGCTGCGGCTGGAGCCGAGAATCAGTGCGCATGCCGCCAGCGCGAATGCGACGCTGAGCCACGAGAGCCGCCGCGCCACCCCGGCGGCGCGGTCTTCCAGCACCGACCGTCTGAGGCCGAGCTGCGGCGCGCCCCCGGCCACCTCGAGCGCCGGCAGGAGGCTGGCGAGCAGCGACGTGCCGAGACCTGCGATCAGCGCTTCGATGAGGGTGCCCGCCGGCAACGTGACCCGTTGGACGGCCACGACGTAGTAGAGATCGTTGACCGTCTGCGACACCAGGCGCACGAGCTCATGCCCGACGGTGAGCCCGAGCAATATCCCGAGCCCGGCTCCCGCCGCTCCCAATACGGTCGCTTCGGCGAGGACGATCGTCAGGACCTCCCGGCGGGTCGCGCCGAGTGCGCGCAGAATGGCGAGGCTGCGCCGGCGTTGGACGACCGTGAAGCTGACGGCGCCATAAATCAGAAGCGCGCTGACGAGCAGCGCGAGAAGACTCATCGCCGTGAGGTTGGTCGAGAAGGCACTCGTCATGTCGAGCGTCTGGCGTACTTGTCCGGCAGCGGGCTCGAGCCGCGTTCCCGGCGGCAGGGCGCGTCGCAGTTGCGCCAGCGCCGCCTGACCTGCCGCCCCCCGCGGCATCCTGACATCGATGCGCGTGAGGCGACCGGGCATCCCCAGCCACTCCTGCGCCTGTGCGATGTCGGTCAGGATCAGCGTGGCCTCCCCGGGCCGGCGTCCGCCGAGGAGGTCGATCAGGGTCGCGCGGTGGCGGACGCCGCCGATCTCGACGGTCAGAGGCTGGCCTGGGCGCACGCCCAACTGCCGCGCCGTCCGAGCGGCCATGACGATCGCGCCGGGCTCGCGGAACCAACGTCGCAGCGACTCCAACGTGGCGCCGCCGGCTGTGGCGGCGGAGTGCTGCGGGTCTTGCAATGCAGCGCTGGCGAACGGATCCACTCCGACGAGCTGCATGACCTGGTTGTGGACCGTGACATACCCTTCCACCACCGGCGCGTAGACGGGCTGAGGGTTGCCGCTGAGGGGGGCGTCGGTGAACAGCCGCGTGTAAAGCCTCTCATCGAGGCCTTGCGGGCTACCGGTGATGACCTGTGTGGCAGGCCCGTTCACCGCCTGCATCGAGAGCTCGAAGGCCCGGCGGGAGCTCGCGGTGGCAATGTCGACGGCCACGATCGTAGCGACACCGGCGGCGAGCGCCACCAGCGCGAGCGCGAGTTGCGCCGGTTGCCGCAGAAAGTGGCGCAGACTGGCCGCCCACAAAATCGCCGGGAGCGATTTTACTCGGCGCCTCCTGCGCTTCGGCCCTGAGGGCCCGCCTTGTCGGGCGTTCAAAATTGCTCCAGGCAATTTTGTGGATGGCCCGAGGAAGCGCCGGGCCCGGAGGGCCGAGGCCCAGGATGGGCCGAGCACGGCGCGGGCACGGGGGCCGGCATCAGCTCACGCCGCTGCGGCGGGCGCCCATGCGCTCGGCGAGCGAGGCATCGCCCGCCACCAGTTTGCCGTCGCGCAGCTCCAACACCCGGTCGGCGCTGCGCGCCAGCGAAGAGTCATGAGTGGCCACGATCAGCGCCGTTGACCGTGACTTCGCAAGCGAGAGGAGCAACCGCAGCACCTGTGATGCAGTCTCCTCGTCCAGATTGCCCGTTGGCTCGTCGGCGAGCACGACCGGCGGCTCGTGCGCCAGTGCCCGCGCGATCGCCACGCGCTGCTGCTCCCCGCCGGAGAGGCGGTCGACGGCGCTGTGCAGCCGATCGCGCAAGCCGACCTCGGCGAGGATCGCCGCGCTGCGCTGTCGGGCCGTGGCGCCGCGGATCCCATTGAGCTCCAGCGCGAGACGGACGTTTTCCTCCACGTCGAGAGTTGGTATGAGATTGAAGAACTGGTATACGAACCCGAGGTGCGCGCGGCGAAAGAGCGTACGCTCCGGCTCTCCCATGGAGGTCACGATCCGGCCCCCGATCTCCACCTCGCCGCTGTCCGCGCGATCGATGCCGCTCACGAGGTTGAGCACGGTCGACTTGCCGGAGCCGCTGCGGCCGACGATCGCGACCACCTCGCCGGCGCGGAAGCTGGCGCTCGCCCCGTCGAGCACCCGGTGCACGCCGGCCCCTTCGCGGAAGCTGCGGCAGAGTTGGCGGATCGCGATCAAGCGCAGGTCCCTGAAAGAGCCACGGCCGACATCCGGCCAATATACAATCACCCGATGAGATACATCGCCACGCGTACGATGACCCGAGTGGCCGCAGCCTGCGCTGCGGCGACCCTGCTGGGCCTCAGCAGCTCCGTCCTGGCCCAGCGAAGCGCCGTCAAGGCACCCCCGCAGCCGCAACCGCGGAGCCCCGCCCAGATCAGGTCGCAAGGCAGCTACAGCATCGGCGTCTCGATCGGCGAGCACCTGCGCCAGGCGTCCGTCGGCGCCAACGCGATCTCGACGGAGCGGCTGGTCCAGGGACTACGCGATGCCCTCGCCGGCAAGGCGACATTCGGAACGGACAACCAGCGGAGCATTCAGGACCTCATCCTCGGCGCGCGGGCGCGCGCCGGCAACGCGAATCACGCCGCGGCGCGCGCTTTCCTGGCGCGCAACGGCAAGAAAAAGGGCGTCGTGACCACGGCGAGCGGCCTCGAATACCAGGTGTTGAAGGCGGGGCAGGGCAGCTCGCCCAAGGCGGGCGACATGGTGACGGTGAACTACCGCGGCAAGCTGCTCGACGGCAAGGAGTTCGACAGCTCCTACAAGCGCGGCCAGCCGGCCAGCTTCCCGGTGGATCGGGTCATTCCCGGTTGGCAGGAGGCGCTCGAGCTGATGAAGCCGGGCGCCAAATGGCGCATCTTCGTACCGCCGCGGCTGGCCTACGACCTCAATTCGCCGCCGGCCATCCCGCCGGGCTCCCTGCTCATTTTCGACGTCGATCTGCTGAGCATTCAACCGCCGGCGCCTCAGATCCAGCCGCAGACGCCGCGACCTCCACAGGCACCCGGGCAGCCGCGCTCCTAGCCCGCAAAGACGAGCACACGGAGGTGCCGCGCCCGCGCCGCGGGTGACTCACACCAACGTGTGGAACACCCGCTGGACGTCTTCGTCCTGCTCCAGCTTGTCGATGAGGCCGAGCACCTCCGTCGCCTGCGCTTCGGGCAGCTCCGTCGGCACGGTGCAGATGTATTCGTGCTCCGCGGAGAGAGGTGAGATGCCGCGCGCCTCCAGCGCATCCTGCAGCCGGCCGAAGTCCGCGAAGGCGCAGCGGATGACGAGCTGCGGCTCGCCCTTCTCGCCGGTGCTCTCACCCATCTCCTCGAGACCGTGATCGATGAGGTAGAGCTCGAGGTCGTCCTGGTCGATCCCGGCCGGATCGAGCCGAAAGACTCCCATGCGCTTGAAGAGGAAGCCGACGCTGCCGGAGGTGGCGAGATTGCCGCCGTTCTTGGTCACGATATTGCGGACCGAGGCGACGGTGCGGGTGGGATTGTCGGTCGCGGCCTCCACGACCAGCGCCACTCCATGCGGGGCGTAAGCCTCGTAGTGCACTTCCTGGTAGTGGGCCGCGTCACGTCCGGAGGCGCGCTTGATCGCCGCCTCGATCTTGTCCTTCGGCATGTTGACCGCGCGCGCGTTCTGGATCACGCGGCGCAGTGTCGGGTTCGAGGTCGGATCGGGGCCGCCCGACTTCACCGCCATGGTGATGTCCTTGGCGATGCGCGCAAACTGCTTCGCCATGCGGTTCCAGCGCGCAAACATGGTGTGTTTGCGGACTTCGAAGATGCGAC
>Ga0134128_10001305_pt1 | contig 32296 bp, 26 predicted proteins | sample KB31754_FD_96462 | JGI IMG/M metagenome (GOLD analysis project Ga0134128, IMG submission 96462) | Terrestrial soil microbial communities with excess Nitrogen fertilizer from Kellogg Biological Station, Michigan, USA - KB3-175-4 | ecosystem: Environmental > Terrestrial > Soil > Unclassified ... | reverse complement strand
TCGCGAAAGCCGGTCGAGGCCCATGGCATCGCAGATCGAATGGCATCGAAGGTGAAGAGGCTCATCGTCGCAGGACACGGAGCTTCCGGCCTGGCTGCGGCGGTTGCTGCCGCCGAAGAGGCGAGGCGCCGCAACGCGGCTGTCGAGCTCACCATCCTGGAGAAGGCGCGTGAAGAGGAGGCCGGCGGCAACACTCGCTTCAGCCCATCCTACATGCGCATGGCGGCGCCTGACCGCATAGCACCCGGTTTCGAGGTCGACATCCGTGCGGCGTCCGGCGGTCGCGGCGATGCGGACTATTTCCGTACCCTTTCGCGGCGTGCCGTGCCGACGATCACATGGCTGCAGCATCACGGTGTCGAGTTCGCCATTCCGTCCTATTATCTGAGCGTCGGTCCGCCGCGCATTCAGCCGGTGGGCGGCGGACTTGCGATCGTCGAACGGCTCGGGCGGTCCGCGAAGATGGCCGATATCGCGATCCTTTACCAGAGCGCCGCGACGCGATTGATCTTGAGCCAGGGCCGGATCAGCGGAATTGAGCTTCGATCCGCAGACGGCGCGACGTCGTCTCTTGAAGCTGATGCGGTCGTGCTGGCGACCGGCGGATTCCAGGGCGATTCTGCCATGATGCAGGCGCAGTTCGGGTCGCGCGCTTCCACGCTCAAGCTGATTTCGCCGGGAACGCGCTTTGACACGGGCGATGGCATCCGCATGGCGAGGGAGCAGGGCGCGTGCGCATCCGGCGATTGGGACGGCATGCACATGGAGCCGGTCGATCCGCGGAGCAACCATCCCGCGCCCGTCGTGCTGGTCTACCCTTACGGCATCGTCGTCGATCAAACCGGACGCCGCTTCTTTGACGAAGGGGCCGGCCTTGTGCACGAGACCTGGGAAGAGTTCGCAAGAGAGATTCACTTCTCGCGTCCGAACGGCATTGCCTATGCCATCCTCGACAGCCGCTTGTTCGAGATCGCCGGTTATGAGCGCGCCATCCGGTCCGACGTGCCGCCCTGGCAATCCGACACCGTGGAAGGGCTTGCCGGCCGGATTGGCGTCCCGCCCGACGTCCTGCGGCAGACAGTGGATGCGTTCAATGCCGCCGCCAACGGCGATGCGTCGCGGTTCGATGCGACGCGGTGCGATGGACTCGCGACCTCCGCGATGCTGATGCCGGCGAAATCGAATTGGGCGAGGCCGCTCAACCAGACGCCCTATCTCGCCTATCCTTTGATCGGCGCGATCGCCTATACATTCGGCGGCCTCGCCACCAATGCGAAGGCCGAAGTGCTGGGCGAAGCCCGGCCAATTCCGGGGCTGTACGCTGCCGGAGAAACCACCGGCCACTTCTATGCCACCGCGCCCAACGCCGTGTCGATGCTGCGCGCGATCGTTTTCGGTAGGGTCGCGGGCCTGCAGGCGGTCGACTATGTTCTGGCGCAGAGGTTGCCTTAAGCTCACTTTCGGAGGTGCTACCATGGAAGATCGACCCGAACTGGCCGAGATGATTCTCGATCAAGTCGCAGACGCCGTCATCTTTGCCGACCGGTCGGGAACGATCATACGATGGAACCGCGCTTCGGTGACATTGTTTGGTTACTCGCAGCAGGAAGCCATCGGCGCAAACCTTGACCTGATTATTCCGGAGCATCTGCGCGCCGCGCACTGGAAGGGTTTTGAGGCGGCGATGGCAAATGGCGCGCTGAAGCTTCAGGGCCGTCCGACGCTCACGCGCGCGCAACACCGAAGCGGACGCAAGCTCTATGTCGAGCTGACCTTTGCGCTCGTGAAAGGATCGGCGGATGGCGAGGCGATCGGCTCGGCCGCCATGGCGCGCGACGTGACGGAGCGCGTCGAGAAAGAGCGTGCTGCCAAGCGCGCATCCTAAAGCGCGATGAGATTAGGATGAATCATCATCGCGCTTTAGCGCTTTGTTTGCGCGTGATCTTTTCGGAAAACCGCTCCACACTTTTCCGGATCATGCGTTAGCAAATTCGCGATCTCGGCACACTGAACGCATTCATGATGCACAGCAACAATCTGCCACTGTGATCCGATCGACGAAGCTCGACGGCAGGATTTCACAGACCAAGGTAGAATTTACCCCGCGGATCATGTAACTAGATTTTTGCTTCGGAAGACCGTGTCATTGGGGATGTCCACTCCCGCCATGGCGAACGGTTTGGTGCCGTTCGCTATCGAGAACTGGCTTTTCCTGCAGCCGGCATGGGCACGACGCGCGCGTAATGACGGCGTCACCCCAACCAAACAAAAAAACTGACTGGGGAATCACCGTCCACGGCTGTGGACGGTGAGCAAACGCGTTCCAGACGGCCCCTGACAATGCGGGCCAAGGAGGGTCAGAATGACAACGTTGGACATCACGGCCGGCCCATTGCCGGAAGCCGAACATCAGTCGCAATTGCGCCGCGCCATGATCGCGAGCACGGTGGGCACCACCATCGAATGGTACGATTTCCTGCTCTACAGCACGGTAACCGGCCTCGTCTTCGGCAAGCTTTTCTTTCCCAAGTCCGATCCCCTGGTCGGCGTACTGGAGGCGTTCGCCGTCTATACCGTCGGATTCATCGCCCGGCCGATCGGGGCCGCGATCTTCGGCCACTATGGCGACCGTATCGGCCGCAAGGGAGCTCTGATCGCGACATTGCTGTTGACCGGGCTTGCCACCGCCGCGGTCGGTCTCGTCCCCGGCTATGACAAGATCGGCATCTGGGGCGCGGTCATCCTGACTGTCATCCGCTTCATCCAGGGTATCGGCGTTGGCGGCGAGTGGGGCGGCTCGGTGCTGCTCTCGATGGAGTGGGCACGGACCAATCAGCATCGCGGCTTCATCTGCTCGTGGCCGCAATTGGGTGGTCCCGCGGGCCTGCTGCTGGCGAATGTCGCGGTGTTGGTGTTCAGCCGCATTTCCGGCGACCAGTTCCTGGTCTGGGGCTGGCGCATTCCGTTCCTGCTCTCGATCGTCATGATTGCGATCGGGCTCTACATCCGGCTTGGCATCATGGAGACGCCGACGTTCCGGCGGATCGTGGCCGAAAACCGCGTCGCAAAAGTTCCGGTCCTCGAGGTGATCAAGCAGCAGCCGCGGTCGATCATCCTTGCGGCGCTGGCGCGGATGGCCGAGCAGGCGCCAGCCTACATCTATCTCGCCTTCGTCTTCGCCTACGGTACGCAGGTGATCCACCAGGATCGCGACTTCCTGCTGATCTGCCTGATCTGCGCCGGCATCCTCTCGCTGTTCACCACCCCGTTCGCCGGGCATCTGTCGGATCGGATCGGTCGCAAGCGCATGTACATCATCGGCGCGGTCCTGACCGGGGTCATGGGCTTCGTCTATTTCGCCATGATGAACACCGCGGTGCCGGTGCTGGTGTTCTTCGCGATCATGCTGTCGTTCATACCGCATGATCTGATGTATGGCCCGCAGGCGGCGTTAATCGCCGAATGCTTCACCCCGCGGCTGCGCTATAGCGGCGCCTCGATCGGCTACCAGATCTCCTCGATCATCTCCGGCGGGCCCGCGCCCTTGATCGCCACCGCGCTGTTTGCGGCCACTAGGTCCGGCTACTCGATTGCGGCCTACATTCTGTTCTGCGCGGTCGTGAGCATCATCGCCACCTCGTTCATGCCCGACTACACCAACAAGGACATCTCCGAGGAGCACAACAGGCCTTGATCGAACGCTGCGTGGCCGCCGGATCGCGATGATCCGGCGGCCATTCTGCGCCGTGATCACCGTGCTTCGCCGGAGAATCCTTCCCGTAGCGCCGACAGCCGATCGAGCGCCGCTTTGGGCAGCGGACCCTTTTCCGCCGCGGCGAGCGCATCCGCGAATTGCTGCGGTGTCGCGATGCCGACCAGGATCGTGCCCATCGCCGGGTGCGAGAGCGCAAAGCGCGTGGCGGCTTCGGTCAGGTTCGCGGCGAAGCCTTCCTTCACCAACGGGAGCAGACGGCGCGCGCGATCGAGATCGGCATCATAGCTCATGGCTGAACCGATCGGTTCCGGCGCAGGGCTCGCAATCGGGTGACGCTCGGCCGAGCCCGACAAGGCGCCGCCGGCCAGCACGCGAATGCCGACCACGCCGACACCGGCTGCCCTGGTGTGATCGAACAACCGTCCATAGTCCTGCGCCGGATAGTTTTGCGGCAGTGCCTCGGCGGCGGATGGATTGAGTACGTTGTAGACGACCTGGGCGCTGTCGAAGGCGCGAGAATCGATCACCTGCTGAAGCGCCACCGTGTCGCCGACGGCCGTGATCCCGAGGAAGCGGGTCTTGCCCTGCCGGCGCAGGCGCTCGAACGCCGGCACCACCTCGCCGAGTACCTGCTTGACGCTCAGCGCCGATCCGCCTCCCGCCTCGGTGATCGGGTTGTGCAGGTGAAAGATGTCGACGTGGTCGAGACCCAGCCGCGCCAGGCTACCTTCGAGCGATGTGGACACGGCGTCGGCAATGCGGCCATAGTCGCCGGGCGGCAGCCGCACCTTGGTGCCGGCGACGACGTTGGCCGGTTTCAACGCCTGCAAAACGCGGCCGAGGTTCTTTTCCGATTCGCCGTTGCCGTACTGTACCGCGGTGTCGAAGTAGTTCACGCCGGCGGCGATCGCCTTTGCAACCGTGCGCTCCTGATCGGCATGATCGCCGCGCACCATCAATCCGCCCACCGCGCCGCAGCCGAAGCCGAGCACCGAGAGCCGCATTCCCGTGCGCCCAAAAACCCGTCGTTCCATCGCCGTTCCTCCGAAGCCTCGCTCGCTCTTCACGAGTCTATCTCTCACCGTTTTTGCGGAAACAGCCTCTCACCCCCAACCCTCTCCCCGTGAGAACGGGGAGAGGGAGAAACACCGGCAGTCACCTGGCCTGAAATTACCCGATTGCGATCGCCACTTTTCCGAAATGCGCGCCGCTCGCCATATGGGCGAACGCCTGCTTCACCTGATCGAAGGGAAAGGTCCTGTCGATCACCGGCTTCATGCGATTGATCGCGATCGCATTCGCCATCGCCTTGAGATCTTCAACTGATCCGACGGTGACACCCTGTAGCCGCTGCTGCTGCATGACCATGAGCGGAAGGCGCAGCTCGGAGGGCGGTGGTCCGGCGAGCACGCCGATGAACGCGATCGTTCCGCCAATCCTTGTCGCCCGGATCGACTCGTTGAGCGTACCGACCCCACCGACTTCCACGACGAGATCGACGCCATGTCCGGTCAGCTCGCGGACCTTCTTTCCCCAGTCGGGCGTCTGCTTGTAGTTCAGCGTGAGATCGGCGCCGAGCTCCTTGAGGCGCCCGATCTTGGCATCGCTCGACGAGGTTGCGATGACGCGCGCGCCGCACATCTTCGAGAATTGCAGCGCGAACAGCGAAACCCCTCCGGTCCCCTGCGTCAATACCGTCTGGCCCGGCTTCACATCCCCGAGCTTGACGACCGCGCTCCACGCAGTCAGACCGGCGCAGGGGAGGGCAGCGGCTTCGACGTCGCTGAGGCGCTCCGGTGTCTTGACCAGCGCCTGGGCGGCGAAGATGCGATATTCGGCGAGGACGCCATCGACCGCGCCGCCAAGGGCAGCGCGCATCTTCGCTTCGCTCGGCTCGCCGCTGATCCAGCTTTCGAAGAAGCTTCCGATGACCCGATCGCCCAGAGAGAACGCCTGCACGCCGGGTCCCACGGCTTCAACTACTCCCGCGCCGTCGGACACGGGTATCAAAGGAAATTTCTGGCGTGAGCCGTAGCCGCCCTTGACGGTGAGCAGATCGCGATAGTTCAGCGTCGCAGCCTTGAGCCGCACCAGCACCTCGCCGGCACGTGGTTGCGGCGTTGGCCTTTCGACCAACGCAAGTCCGTCAACGCCGCTTGGTCCCTGCAATTCATAACACTTCAAGGATCGCCCCCGTTCGACCGGGCAATTCATCGCCTGTCGCTTCGGCAAGATGTCACTGTTCGCGAAAGCCTATCCCCGTTTGACTTTGCCGCAAACCCTCCAAGGGCGCTATCTCTGGCCGCAACGGCGAGCCTCGGCGGAGGAAGCCCCCTAATCGGGCCCATCCTTCTCCATGCTGCCGTCGCGAAGGATGCGGTAATTTTGCCCCCGCCACTCGACGGCTGTGCTGAAGAAGCTGCAGACGAAAACTGCAAACGAGACCGCGTCATGCAGGGCAAGCAGCCACAAAGCATGCCGCTGCAGGTTGAACGTGCGTTCAATGCGGAAGCTCAGGAAAGCCCGGCTGGCAAATGCGATGCCCGGCAAGGCGATCGGATGCTGTGCGCCCATCAAGGCGGCGAGCAAGGCGAGCATCACCGGATGCATGAAGAGGGTCCCGATATAGCCAATCGGATCGATCGAACGAATGGTGCGGGACGAGCGCATATGGTGCTCCCAGAAAGACCGGAAGCCGCGATCGAAGCAGGCGTGGCCGACGGCCCAGCGCGGGACGATCACATCCAGTCCGGCGGCTCGAACGGCCTTGCCGATCGCATAGTCGTCCGCAAGGTCGTCCAGATATGCCCTGAGGCCGCCAATGCGTCGCAGCACTTCGAGGCGCATGGCGATCGCCGAGCCGAAACAGGGCCTGGCGGCTCCGAATGTCAGCGCGACCATGACGTTAGGCAGAAATTGGGTATTGATGTTGAGCGCGGAGACGTGAGCCCAGATGCCGCCGGTCGCAACCCCATAATACAGACAGGTCACAGCTCCGGTTTTGGCGTTCTCGAGCTCGTCGACCACGCGTCCAAGAAACTGATCCTCGACGACGATATCGCTGTCGGACAGGACGACGATCCCATGGCGTGCCCTCGCTTCCATATTGGCGAGATTCGCCATTTTCGGATTCGCGCCGCGCGCGCGATCGTCGATCACGAGGTCGATCTCGGCTGCCGGGTTCAACCTCTGCAGCAGCCGGACAACGTCATTGGCGGGATCGGCGACCTGCTGCGTTCCGCAGACGAGTTGTATCTTGCCCTCGTGCCGCTGTCTGCAAAGGGTGACGAGCCGTGGAAACAGGCCGGGCTCGCTCCCGTGCAGCGGCTTCAAGAGCGTGACCGCCTTTGGTGACGGGATCTCGGATCTCGGAGGCCTGTTGAACCTCGGCGCAAGAATTGCTGCAAGAACATTGTAGACGGTCCCGAGGATCGCACCGACTACGCAGATCTGGCTCACGATGTGTATGCTCTCGTACAGGCTAAACATTACTTCAATGGGCGCCTTCTATCGCAGTGCGCTCCGAGAACGGAGGATTGCGGGCCGCGCGTTTCGCGACCGACCCCCTACGGACCTTGCTGCCGCTCGCGCGATCGAAGAATGCCACTGCCGACCGCAGCGCCCGCAGCCTTGGGATTGAACGTGAGGTGGGGCTGTCCGTTCCGAAACCACGAAGCAGGGCCCGGGGCGATTAACATATGTGAAAGAATCGCGGGTCTTCCGTTGTTTGCCGCCTGGTTTGGTAGCATCAGGCGCCGACTTTCGTCGAAGCTGCTCCAGTCCTGCAAATAGCAACAAACGTTCGGCGGGAACGTTACGCTGATGGGCGGCGATCAAGAGCGACTTCGTGCGGATCGCGTCCGAACCGCTGGCGCCGTCCGCGAGCTTCCCCCAAGATGCCGGTAACCAGACTTCTTCGTGGTCCCAGGACAGTCGCTCAAACCGGGCGGGCCATCATTTGCGCGGCACTTGCGCTCGAGGCCGAGATCGTAGAGCGGCATTTTGAGCGAGAGGCGTGGGGGACGGACGTCTCCGATCTGTCGGAGTTCATCGGACGCGCCGCCAGTGACGGTTGCAGGGGTATCGTCAGCTACGGCCTTGCCGGAGGGCTGTGTCCCGACTTGCGCTCGGGCGACATCGTGGTCGGGTCGCAGGTCGTCGGACGAAACGGAAGCATTCCCACGGACGATATCTGGTCGGCGTGGCTGCTTTCGACCATTCCAACGGCCGTGTACGGGCCGATCGCCGGCATTGACATCCCCATATCGGCGAGCAGTTCGCGAGGCGAGCTCCGTCTTCGATCGAATGCGCTGGCGGTCGATACGGAATCCCACATCATTGCGAACCTGGCCGCGGCGAACGCGCTGCGGTTCGTTGCGCTCCGTGTTGTGATCGACAAGGTCAACCGCAACATTCCATCGACGGCTCTCGCCTGCGTGTCGAGCGATGGCGAGACCAGTCGATGGCGGTTGAGCCGTCTGCTGCTTGGCCGCCCCTCCGATACGCTCGACGTGATGAAGCTTTGTGCGGACTGGTGGCTCGCTCGCAGAGCGCTTCTCCATTGTACCGAGGTTCTTGGCGCCAGCGTCCGCGCGATCGAATTGTAAGACGTGAGCCGGAAGCGGCTCCGCATGTCGAGGAGCACGTCGATGAAAACATCCGCGGATGTGTTGCTCACCGGTGCGAGTGGCTTCGTTGGATCGGCCGTGCTCCGCGAGCTGCTTCGCGACGGTTTCAGGGTCAGAGCTCTGGTCCGCCCAAGCAGCCGCTATGAGGACTTGGCCGTACCTGGAGTGGAGTTCATCGAGGGCGACCTGAGAGAGCCGCCCTCATTCGCAGGCGCATGCGATGGCTGCCGATACCTGGTTCATGCGGCCGCCGACTACAGGCTTTCTCTCCGGGACCGCGCTGGCGTGATCGCCACCAATGTCGTTGGAACGCGCCACCTCATGGAAGAGGCGCTGCGTGCGGGAATCGAGCGGATCGTTTACACGAGCAGTGTGGCGACACTGGAATGCCGGCAGGACGATGCTCCGGCCGACGAAGCCGCAAGTTTGCCGGTCGAACGCGCGATCGGAGCCTACAAGCAGAGCAAGGTGATGGCCGAAAAACTGGTGCTCGACATGATCCGCAGCAAGGGCCTGCCCGCGGTGGTCGTGAATCCATCCACCCCGGTCGGGCCGCGCGACATTCGGCCGACACCGACGGGAAGGATCATCGTCGCCGCCGCCTCCGGCCGAATTCCGGTCTATGTCGACACGGGCTTGAACCTGGTGCACGTTGACGACGTCGCGCGCGGGCATCTGGCGGCGCTGCGGCGAGGTAGGATCGGCGAGCGTTATATTCTCGGCGGCGAAAATATTCCCTTCGCGCAAATGCTGGCCGAAATTGCCGCAGCGGTCGGCCGCAATCGTCCAACGTATCGGATTCCGTGGTATGCGGCGGTGCCGGCCGCGGTCGCAGGCGAGGTGGAAGCGTTTCTGACGGGCAACGAGCCGCTAGCCACCTGGGCCGGCGTTCGTCTGGCAAGGCACAGGATGTTCTTTGCGTCGAGAAAAGCGGAGCTGGAGCTCGGCTATCGCGCGCGGCCACATTTGGAGGGCTTGATCGATGCGATCGCATGGTTCGGCAGCCATGGGTATTTGCGGGCATCCGCGAGGGCGCCGAAGTTCGGGATCGGCCGCTTGCCGTTCGGTTAGCGCAGCCGTCATGTTCTCGCGCGCGCGCCAAATCGTCTCACAAATGCCGAGCGCTGGATATAGACCGGCACTCGTTCGCGGCTAAAACAATCGGTTCGAAACGCAGCCGGATTGTGGGAAATCACGATCATCGAGATCAGGATGTTTTCGCCCAGCAGATGCAGCCTCTCGGCGATGGAATGGCGGGACGGAGGATCAACGGCACGGACGAAGCCGAACCGCTCTGCAACGTGCGCGACGAGCTCGGTTTGCTCAGTCGAGCCGAACATCATTTGTCCCCCGATGGCCGCGACGCCGTCCAACGCGGGACTGCTTGCGACAAAGGCTGCAAGCTCTTCAAGCGATAGTTCAAGGTCGTGAGACATTCGTCGCGCCCACGCTAGCGTCGGGCCTCGTGAGGGAAATGGCGGCACGTGCTCGTTCCAAAGATGGAGATTGATGAGGCGACTGCCTGCGCGAAGATGCGTCCCATCGGACAGGGCAATATCGTCGGCGGCCACCGCGAGTTGGATCCGAAAGATGCAATTCCGGCAGTTGCTGTACTCGAATATTTCCTGTCTGGCGCGGAGCGTCTTGTCGATGATCGAAACGAGAGCGTTCAACACCATTACATACCTCATTCACGAACTCGGCTTCGCGACTGTCCGCCCTGGTCAAGGTACCGATCGGAGGGCATCGCTGGCACGCCGAGATCAGGTCCAGTCCAGTTTTCCGGCGAATCGAACGGGCTTGGTCTCCGGCGGCCCGCCAGGTTCCTGGTATTGGTACTCGCGCGTCCAGGGGCGTCGAACCTCTCCGCTGGATGAAGCCTTGAAGGACAGCACTTGCGCGACCGAGAGCCAGCCATGGTCAAAGGCGTAAGCCATGCCGGCGAGGAAGACGCGCCATGTCCGGAACACTTCCGGACCAGACGCATCGATGGCCTGATCACGGCAGGCTTCGAGGCGCCGGCTCCAGTGCTGCAGGGTGAGCGCATAATGGGGACGGAGATCTTCAGCATCCGCGAACTCGAGACCGGCCTGCGACAGCTCGATCAAGACGCGGGAAAGATGCGGGACTGCGCCGCCCGGAAAAACGTGGCGGTTGATGAAGCGGCCGCCGGGAGGGCCGCGGGGCCGACCGGCGGCGTCGGTCGAGACGATGCCGTGATTGAGAAATGCGCCGCCCGGCCGGAGCAAGCTTGCCACGGTCTGAAAGTAGGCGGGCAGATTGCGCAGACCGACGTGCTCGTACATTCCTACCGAGACGATCTTGTCGAACCCTTCGCGATCGCCGATTTCGCGATAGTGCTGCAAGCGAATCTCGATCAGGTCGGACAATCCGGATGAAGCCACGGCTTCGCGCGCGCTCAAATACTGCCGTTCGCTCAAGGTCACACCGACCCCGTTGACACCGTAATGCCTGGCTGCCCACTGCAGCAGCCCGCCCCAGCCGCAACCGATGTCGAGCAGCCGTTCGCCGGGCCGCAGCAGCAGCTTGCGGCAGATATGATCGAGCTTCTGCTGCTGGGCTGCGTGGATATCCTCATGTCCCGAGCGGAAATAGGCGCACGAATAGATCATCTGGCGATCCAGCCAGAGACGATAAAACTCGTTCCCCACATCATAATGATGGCTGATGTTGGCGGCGTCGCGATTCCTGGAGTTGACTGCAGGCAGGAGGGCGACGATGCGGGAAAGTCCACGCAACGGAGGAAACCTTCCGAGCTTCTCGGCGAGCGAAATTCCTATCTTCAGGACGGTCTCGATCGGCCCATCGACCGAGATCTGGCCGGCGACGTAGGCGTCGGCCGTGCGGACAAGGTCTCCCCTGAGGAGCGCCTTGAGGGGCTCCGCCGAATGAAAGGTGATCGTGGCTGCGGGATCGGGCGCAAAGTCGAAAGTGTCACGATCAGGAAACACCAGCCGCAGCGGCGGAGCTTCGTCACCGAACCGCGTGCGCATAAGGTCAAGAAGACGATTTCGCAGCATGATTTGTCTCCGTACGATCGTCGTTTCGCATCGGAAGCCCGGCAACCGGTTCATCGTAAAGCACCGAGAGCGTGGCCTTGATGACGAGCGCGATCGGAACTGCGGTGATCACACCGACCACCCCGAACAGCGTGCCTCCGGCCAGGAAGCAAAAGATGACGAGCGCTGGATGCACGCGACCGGCCGCGCCCAGCACGACCGGGCCGAAGAGCTGATCGATGGAGAGCCGCAGCGCGGTGAGATAGGCCGCGTATCCGATGATCGCGCCGAATCCGGAATTGTGTTGAATGGCCACGATGCCGGCGATGATTGCGGCTGTGGCCGGACCGACGATCGGGATGGCCTCCAGGATTCCCGTGATCAAGGCAAGGAACACGGCATGCGGGACGCCAAGCACGAGCCCCAGGCCGGCATAGGCGAACGCGGCGGCAAAGCACACGATGCCAACGACGCCGATGAAATAGCGCCTCAAGACCGGGTCGAGTTGTCGGAGAATGTGATCCTCGATCAGAGGCCGTTGGCCCGGCGGAACGAGCCACAGCAGCCCCCGAAAGATTGAAGGGCCGGTGATCATAAAGAAGAACAGCAGAACGAGCGTCAACAGGAAGCCGAACCCGCTCACCAGCGCGCCACCTGCAATAAGGGCAAGCACCCGTGCATTGCTCAGCCAATCGCGAATGGCTTGCTCCATAGCTTTCGCGAGTTGATGCGCATCCATGGGCTGGCCAAGCCAGCTCATCTTGCCGCCGCCGAGAATAGTTTCAGCGAGGCGGTCCAGCGTTCCCTCAAAGTCGGTTGCCACGTGCCTGGCTTCGTCGGCGAGGGGTGGAATCCCGAGCAGGCCGATGACAGCCCCGAACGACAGGAGAATCAGGAATATGGCGATCGCAACAAGCAGGCGGGGTAGATGCAGCCTGGCGCTAACGAATGCAATGGCGGGCGCGAAGATGTAGCTAACGACGCCGGCAAGGACGAACGGGATCAGCACCAGTTGCAGCTCGTAGAGTGTGAGCGCCGCCGCTGCAATAATGAACAGGATCGTGCTGGTCGAAATCCGGCTGACATGCTCGTGATCCGCTTGCGGCCATGGGCGTGACCCTCGCTCGCTCACGGATAGCTCCGGCCTTTCCAGACGATCTTGCCGGCCCAGTGGCGCCGCAGGCTTTCCACCGCAAGAGATGCTCCGACGGCGTAGCCAAGCGGGAACATCAGCCCGTACCAGAACGGAATGCGAAAATACGATGCGCCGGCAATGTGGAGGCCGGTGGCCGCCGCCGTTCCGATGAGCGCGGGAATCAACGCCACGCAATCTGCCGAGTTTCCGCCGAAGCATCTGAGTCCGACGACCGCCGGAAGCAGGATGCTTGCCAACGCGAGCAGGAAGATCAGCAGCGCGGTGACGAGCGTAGCGGTGCGACCGCCCAGCATTTCGACAAGGTTCTTCGACAATCCTATCCACAGGCTCCTCCAGCCGGTGTACATCCGGGCGGTCAGCAGGAATTTTCCATCCTGCAACAAGACGGGGCCGCCGGCTTTTTTTGCGAGCAGCGCCAACTCGAGGTCTTCGCAGATCGCGTTGTGGACGGCCGCATGCCCGCCGATCGATCGATAGACGGGCTTGCGTATCAGCATGAACTGCCCGCTGGCCGTAACCTTGTTGCTGTGCGGCGATTGGAGGGTTGCGAGGTCTTGATAGAATGCCATGAGATACAAGCCGCACGGTATGATGAGGCGCTCGGCGAAGCTGCCGAGCCGCTGGCTCGGCGCCAGCGACAGAAGCGCAAGCTGTTGCGAGCGGGCAGCCGCAACCGCGCTGGTGATCAGACTTCGTCCGGCCTGGACGTCGGCATCGATGAAACAAAGCCACTCGTCCTCGGGGCGGGACGTCCGTGCGCCGAGCCAGCAGGCGTGCGGCTTTCCGCACCAGCGCGGCGGCAGGCGCGGGGAGCGGATGACTTTCAGCGATCTGCAGGCAAAGGAAGACGCCACCACGAACGTGTCGTCGGTGGAATTGTCGTCGACGACGATGATGTTCAGCCGATCGGCAGGATAGTCCTGATTCAACAGGCAGCCGAGACAGGCCGGAAGGTTTTGGCTTTCGTTCCGGGCGGGGACAATAACCGATATGTTCGGCGGGTCGCGCATGGCCGAGGCCGCCGGACGCAATACGGGAAGCAGGCCGCGTTGACCGTGGGCGCGGATGATCAACCAGAACACGAATGCCATCCAGCAGAAGGATAGGGCGACGTCCATTGCTCACCGGGAAGGTATACTCCGCGTCAATCGGGCGCGGACCGATAGGTTCCTTTTCAGCCGGCACTCTCGCCGGGGAGTTCCGTAGGTTGGCCCAGCCCGTCGCGCACATAGAGCTTCTTGACGGCGACGAAGGCGATCACGGTCATCGGCGCCGCGAACACGATGCCGATCGTGCCGAATATCTCGGTGACCGCGACGATGCTCAGCAGCAATACGGCAGGCGGAACGAACACCATTCGCCGCTGGACCATCGGCACGATCAGATTGCTTTCGATCTGATGAATGACGATGTAGGCGACGACGGTCCACAGCGCCGGATAAAAGCCGCTGGTCACTGCCACCAGAATGGCCGGTATGAAGGATAATATCGGCCCGAGATACGGTATGAACTCCGCAAGGCCCGCTATGGCGCCGAGCGCCAGCGGCGAGGGAAGGCCGATGAGCCACACGGCACCCGTCGTGAGCACGGCGACGAGGCACATCTGAATGGCTTGGCCGAGCAGCCACAGCCGCAGCGCCCGGCCGATGTCGATGATGGTTTCCTCGACGAGCGGCCGCCGTCTTGCGGGGAACAGCTGCGTGGCTCCCTTGCGGTACAATTCCGACTGCGCCGCGAAATAGATGCCCGCTGCGACGGTGAAGATGGTTGCCTCCAGCAGGTTCGCGCTGAGTTTTACCAGGCTTCCGAGAAAATCGGTCAGAGAAAAGCCGCCACCTCCGAGATGCGACAGCGCCGTTTGGCCAAGCTGGGAGTGCTGCAGCTTGTGGGTCATGGTCTTTGTCGCGCTATCCGCGCGGCTGAAGACGTCCTGGAGTTCGGAAGTGAGCTGCGTTCCAAACAGATAGCCGGATCCGGCGATCGCGAGCAAAACAACGAGGCCGGCAATCACCAAGGCCAGGCCTTCCGGCAGCCGGAACCATCGGACGAACGGCTCGCTCAGGAGCTGCAGCAGCATTGCCACCAATAGCGAGCCTACGAAGACAAGAAGGAAATAACGAAGATACCAGGCAAGGAATGGGAGCGGAACGAGTGCAGCCACGATGGCCGTCCGCTTCACAAACTCGAGTGTTGAAATTCTCATCGCGCCATGGACAGCCTCTGCCCGCACCCCCGGGACTCAACGGGTGGAGGAGAACAGGCGTTCCTATGGCTTGTCGGTCGCTGCGACGCACACAGCAAAGCTGAGCCTACTCGTCGGGTGGGGGCGGACCTGCGACGAACTTCAGGAAGCTTCTCGTGCCTAGCTCAACATGACGTTGAGCACGGCGGCGTATTGGCAGGTTACTCCCACGAGCACGAAGCAATGCCAGATCGCGTTCTGAAAGCGCAGCTTCTGCCATACGTGGAAAATCAGACCAAGCGTGACGAGCACGCCCCCGGCCACCAGGAGGCGGAAGGCCACGGATGGTATCGGCAGGTCCTTGGCGCTCCAGAAAATGACGACGCTCCAACCCATGCCGACATAGGCCGCGATCGAAACGCGGTCGAGGCGTCCGGGTAAGGCGAACTTGACGACAATTCCCAGGACCGCCACGCACCACATCCCGATCAGGACCCCGAGCGCGGCCGCGTCTCCCTTCGCGTCCGCCACGAAGGGCGTGTACGTGGCCGCGATCAGGACGTATATCGCCGACTGGTCGAAACGCCGCAGCCGCCATTTCATGGGGCAGACCGGCCACAGATTGTAGGCGGCCGACAGCGTAAGCATCGACACCAGGCCGAAAGCGTAAATCGAGGCGGCGACGATATCCGTTATCGCCGCATGATGCGCGGCATGCGCAAGCAGAACAGCGACAGCAGCGAGGCCCAGTGATAGCCCTATGATGTGAACGATCAGATCGGCGATCGTCTCGGACTCGGTGTAGTCCCAGGCAATCGCGTCAGGGTCACGGCAAACGACGGCTCCTGTCTTCAGCTCCTGCATATCATTCGTTCATACGTCGAAAATCGCACGGCAAGCCAGTATTTGACCACTGATGTCGTCGAGCCAACCCGCGTCGGGATCGAACGTTCCTCTGCGGCAGGTGGCCCGATGACGGCGCGTTCTGATGATCCATAGGAACTTTCGCCGCACGCGCTCGTTCTCGGTCACCTGAGGCGAGATGAAGCATACTCCTCACTCACGGAAGCGCCGGCCGGATCGGTTGATCGTCACCGCGGATGATTTCGGCTTGGCCGAGGAGGTCAACGAAGCGATCGAGATCGCGCACCGGCGCGGCATCCTGAGTGCGGCGAGCCTGATGGTGGCGGGGCCAGCCGCGGCGGACGCGATAAGACGTGCGCGAGGTTTGCCGAACCTGCGCGTGGGCCTGCATGTGGTCCTGCTCGAACAGCACCCGGTGTTGCCTGCTGCGGGAATTCCGCGGCTGGTCGATCGTTCCGGGCGAATGCGCAGTGATCTCGTCCGGCTGGCCTTCGATCTTGTGCGATCGGCGCGCGTGAGGTCGCAACTGCGCGCGGAGATCGAGGCGCAGTTTACCGCGTTTCGCCGTGCCGGCCTTCCGTTGGATCATGTCGACGTGCATAAGCACTACCATCTGCATCCGCTCGTCGGGCGAGAGGTCGTTGCGGCGGCCCGCCGCTTCGGCGCCACCGCAATTCGCGTCCCACGAGAACCGCAATCCATAGTCCGATGTGTGGACGATCACGGCCTCACCGCAGCATCCATGGCATTGGCCGGTTGTGCCGCGTGGCTTCGCCTGCAAGTGCAGCGCGCCGGGCTGCTGGCGCCGGACGCGGTTTTCGGCTTGGCGTGGTCCGGCGCGTTCACTGAAGATCGTCTGCTGGGCCTGTTGCGCCACTTGCCACCCGGAGTGGTGGAAATCTACATGCACCCGGCAACAGAAGATCGGTTTTCCAATAGCGCAGGGGGCTATCGCTATTCCGACGAGCTGAAGGCGCTCTGCGCGCCCGAGGTTCTCGCTGAAATCAGCCATGCCCGGCCCAAGGTGGTCGGGTACTCCGATCTAGCGAATTGCGCGACCTAGTGGCGGTCTACTCGCGCACCAGCACGCGGCGCCTTCCATGGGACTTGCGGCGAGTGCCGTATCGAAAAATCGCCGTTGAAAGCGCGCGCCCGTCAGCGGCCGATGAATTTGGGCGGTCGTTTGGCGTTGAACGCCTCGACGCCTTCCTTGAAGTCCTCCGACTGCCGCAGCCGGCTGTAGCAATGACCTTCCAGCTCGACCGCGATCGAAAGCGTTGAATCCTCAGTGTCATTGAGAAGCTTCTTGGCGGTGCGCTGCGCCAGCGGCGCGAAGCTGCGCAGTTCGTCAACCAGCTTGTCGGTCGCGGCCTCCAGATCCTTGTCCGCGACGCATTCGGTGACGATGCCCCAGTCAAACGCCTGACGCGCCGGAATACGCTTCGACCGCATCACGATGTCCTTGGTCCTCGTGATGCCGATCATCTTCTGCAACCGCGCCGATCCGCCCGATCCCGGAATCTGGCCGAGCTTCTGCTCGGGCAGCGCGAATTGCGCCGTATCCGCGGCGATACGGAAATCGCAGGCGAGCGACAGCTCGAAGCCGACGCCGAAGCAGTAGCCGCGATTGGCGACGACCACGGGCTTGGCGCAACGTGCGGGCGAAGCAATGTTCCATGCGAGCTTGGACACGGTCTCCGGGGTCGCCTCCATGAAGCCGCTGATGTTGCCGCCGGAGGAGAAGTGCTCGCCGACCGCGCGAACCACGATGACGCGGAGGCGTTCGTCCTGGTCCAGCGTCTCGAACACCAGGCGCAACTGATCGCGCTGCGGCATCGACACGATGTTGAAGGGTGGCCGATTGAGAATAATGTCGGCGCGCTCACGCGCCTCGTCGATCTCGACCTGGAATCCGTCCAGCTTCGAAAGGTGTTGATCGGCAAATGCGTATGGAGACATTTCTTGCTTCCTGAGTTGTGAAACGGTGGTCACGCGGCGTTTGACGGCGGCGCGGCTTCGAGCTGGTATTCGCCGGCGACCAGCAGGCGCCGCAGCAGCTTGCCGACCGGCGACTTCGGGATGGCATCGACGAAGATGATGCGGCGCGGCCGCTTGAAAGCAGCAAGGCCCGACTCGCGGCAATGTTTGTCGAGCTCCAGTTCACTGACCGGGCGCGAACGCTGGACGAAAGCGGTAACGATCTTGCCCCAGCGCTCATCGGGCAAGCCGACGACGGCGACCTCGAGCACAGACGGATGAAGCGACAGGCAGCTCTCGATCTCGACCGGAGAGATGTTCTCGCCGCCGGTGATGATCATGTCGTCGACCCGGCCGGTGACGAAAAGGTCGCCGTCCTGATCGACATATCCGGTATCGCCGGTGAAATACCATCCCTCGCGCAGCGCACGTGCATTCGCATCGGGCCTGTGCCAGTAGCCCTCGAAGGACTCATCGCCGGCGAGTAGCGCTACGACCTCGCCTTCCTCGCCGACATCTGCGGCCTCGTCGGCCGACGCGGCGTTGAGCTTGACCACCTTCACCCGCTGATTGATCCCGGCCTTGCCGGCCGAGCCACGTTTTGCCGCTGCGTCCTGCTCGATGGTGAAGGTGTAGATTTCCGAACTGCCATAGTGGTTGACGAAGAGATCGGGCCGGAAAGTTTCCGAGAGCCTCTGCAGCAGGCCGTCCGTCATCGGCGCGCCCGCAAAGCCGAGCTTCGAGACGCTGGAGATGTCGGCTTGCGCAAAGGCGTCGCAGTGTACGAGATCGTGGTAGAGCGTCGGCACCAGATAGAGGTTCGTGACCCGCTCGGAGGCGATCAGCGATAGCGCGCGCTGCGGATCGAATCGCGGCAAACAGACGAAGGTGCCGCCGATCAGCGACATCGCGATCAGCGAACGGACTCCCATGGTGTGATAGAGCGGCATTACCCCGAGCGTGCACTCGCCGTTGCGATAGAGGTTCTGCGCCACATGAGCAATGCCGGCAGCCCGCTCGACGCGGTGCCGCCGCGGCACGCCCTTGGGCCGTGACGTCGTTCCGGATGTGTAGAGCATGACCGACCAGGCTTCCGCATCGGCGCGCGGCAGCACATCGGCGGCGTCCTCGTGGCAAAGCGCATCGAGGGATAACGCGTTCCCGGATGGTTTGGGCCCGGCGCGCACAACGATAAGACCCGAGGCGCGTTTGGAGGCCGCAACCGCGCTTTCGGAAACGTCCTGGTAGATCAGGGCTCGGCTTTCTGAATTCTCGATGTAAAAATCGAGCTCGTCGGCCTTCACCCGCCAGTTGACCGGCGTGATGATGACGCCGGCAAGCTGACAGGCCCAATGCACGGTGGCGGCCTGCCAGGTGTTCTGGAGCGCGGTCAGCAGATGATCGCCGGGTTTCAATCCCATCCGGTCGAACGCCGTCACCAGCGATGAGATCTTTCCGAGCCATTCGGCATAGCGCAGGCGAACGTCGCCGTCGACAAGCGCCAGCGCATCCGGGTCGCGTGCCACGCTGGCAAGGAAGCTGGTCCCGAGATCAAGCATCGATCGCTTCATGGCCGATTTCTCCTCTCAGCTCTGCCGCGGCTTCAAGCGCAGCCTTGACGATCGGCGCGTAGCCGGTGCAACGGCACAGATGTCCGGTCAGCACGTCGCGGATTTCGGCTTCATCCGCACGGGCGTGCCGGGCAAACAGCGCGTCGAGCGACATCAGGATGCCTGCGGTGCAGAAGCCGCATTGCAGCGCGTGGTATTTGCGGAACGCGGATTGCAGCACGCCCAGGCGGCCTTGCGTGTCGGCAAGGCTTTCGACCGTTCGTACCTCGCATCCCTCGACCTGATGAGCGAGGGTGAGGCAGGCGCGCGCGGGTCGATCATCGATGATCACGGTGCAGGCGCCGCAAACGCCGTGCTCGCAGCCGACATGCGTTCCCGTCGCGCCGATCTCGTGACGGATGAAATCGGTCAACAGCATCCGCGGCTCGCAGACGCGGTCGACCGCCTTGCCGTTGAGCCTGAAGCGCAAATGGTGCTGTTGTTCCGCACTCAGGCGTGTCATCGCGTCACCTCCGCGATCAGTTCGCGTCCGATCATCCGTACCAGGTCGCGCCGGTAGCGCGCGGTGGCGTGAAAATCGTCGCGGGCATCGAGGTCCCAGGCGAAAGCGTTGAGCGCGTCGTCGAGCGCGCTGCCTTCGAGACAAGCGAACTCGCGCGTCACCGGCCGATCGGCGACGCCGCCAACGGCCAGTCGTACGCCGCGATCCATCGCCACCGCCGCGCAGGCAACAATGGCAAAATCGCCGTGGCGGCGCGCCACCTCGCGGAAGCTGCAACGCCGACCGTCGGCCGCGGGGAATTCCACCGCCTCGATCAGCTCGTCATCGTAGCGGTCGGTCGCCATCACGCCGAGGAAGAAGTCGCGCGCTGCAACGCGCCGCCGCTTCCGCGCGCTGCGCAGCACGATCTCGCCGTCCAGTGCCACCAGCGCCAGCGGCAGCTCGGCGCTCGGATCGGCGTGTGCGATCGAGCCACAGATGGTGCCGCGGCTTCGGGTCTGCACATGTCCGGTCCAGGGCAGCGCCAGCGCTAGAAGTGTGAGATCGCGATCAAGCGACGGCCATTCCAGAAGCTCGGCCTGGCGGACGGCGGCGCCGATCGTGATCTTCCCCTGCCGCGGCTCGATCCTGCGCAGCTCTTTCAGGCGCATGATGTCGACGAGAATGCGCGGCCTTGCGAGGCGCATATTCAGCATCGGCATCAGCGACTGGCCGCCGGCGATGATGCGCGCATCGCCGCCTGCGTTGCGCAGCACGTCGAGTGCTTCATCGACGCTCTCCGCACGCACATAGTCGAACGCGGCCGGCTTCATCGCCGACCTCCGAGCAGTCCGCGCAGCTTCGCCAATGCCGTGGCAATCCGTCCGTCTCCTGCGCGTCGGTCGGCGCCGGCCTGCCGTGCGAGCGCCGCAAAGAATTGTCCGATGATGAGGCGAGCAGCACCGTCGAGCAGGCGGCCGCCGATGCTGGCGATCTTGCCGCCGATCTTCGCCTCATAGCGATAGCGCACGGTCGTTCCGCCATTTTCGCCAGCTAGCGTGATCCGGCCCTGGCCCGAACCAAATCCAAGCGCGCCGTCGGCTGCGCCCTTGAGCGTGAGGCCGTTCGGCCTGTCAAGATCGGATAGCATAACCCTCGCGCGATAGCGTCCCTTCACCGGACCGATACCAATCGTCACGTCCGCGTTGAAGTCCGTATCCGAAATCCTGGTCACGCCGAGACAGCCCGGAATCACCGCGGCCAGGGTCGCCGCATCGAGCAGCATCGCCCATACCTGTTCCGGTGCGGCCGCGACCTTGGCGCTGCCTTCGCCGGACAGCTTGCGCTCGTCCTGACGCGCGTCGGCTGACTTCGTCCTGCCGAAAGGAGCCGCGGTTTCCACGCCACGCAGGGCTTCGGCGAGGCGCGCCGGCAGCACCGGCAGCTCGACATCGGCCATGCCGAGCGCGTCGGCCACCGCATTGGCGATGCACACCGGCGTCGACATGCAATTGCCTTCGCCGACGCCCTTGGATCCCAGCGGGGTAAAGGGCGAGGGGGTCTGCATGTGCAGGATCAATGGCTCCGGCACGTCGGTCACCGTCGGCAGCAGATAGTCCGCAAAGGTGCCGCTCAGGAACGAGCCATCGGAAGCGTAGGCGTATTCCTCGTAAAGCGCGGCGCCGAGCGCCTGCGCAAAACCGCCGCGGACCTGGCCGTCGACCATCGCCGGATGCAGGATCGTGCCGCAATCATGCATGGTGACGTAGCGGTCGATGCGCGGTTGCAGCGTGACGCGGTCGATCTCGATGCCGCAGAAATCGAAGATGAAGCCGTAGCAGAGCGAGGAGTTGACCTGGTCGTGATCGTCCGGTGCCGTCAGCTCGGGTGGTGTCCAGAATGCGGTTTCGCGAATGGTGTGGCCGACGTCGTCGGGCAGTGTGCCCGGCGACCAGTGGCTCAACGCGGCGATGCGCGAGAACGGCGCCTTGTTGTCGGGGTTGCGCTTCGACACGGCGAATCCGCCGGCAAAGGCGATGTCGTCGGCCTCGGTGTTCAGGCCGGCCGCCGCGACGCGCGCCAGCTTTGCAGCGAGCCGTTCGGCGGCGAGCCTGGCGGTGCCGGCGACCGCCGGTGCAAAGCGGCTGGAATAATTGCCTGATGCAATCGACCAGGCGTCCTTGGCGGTGTCGATCTCGGCATTCACCCTGATATTTTCCGGCGAGAGCCCGAGCACATCGGCGACGACCTGGGCGAGCACGGTGCGATGGCCCTGGCCCTGCGGCACCGACGCGACATGCACGGATACACTTCCGACGGGATCGATCGAGATCGTCGCGGTCGCCTGGGCGCCGTTCTTGGGACCGGCCTTGCGGCGCTCGGCGGAGGTGAGCACCGTCGTGATGTAGCCCATGTTGGAGACGCTCGGCTCGACCACGGCGGTAAAGCCGATGCCGTAAATCCGGCCCTCGGCGCGCGCCTTGTCGCGGCGCGCCTTCAATTCGGCCAATCCGCCTTCGCTGATGGCACGTGCAAGCGCCTGCTGATAGTCGCCCGAATCGAGCAGAGCCCCGGCCGCGGTGCGGTAGGGGAAGGCATCGGCGGGCACGAGGTTGCGGCAAATGACGTCGACGGGGTCAAGCTTCAGTTCGACGGCGATGCGCTGCATCAGCCGCTCGAGCGCGAAATAGACCTGTGGCCCGCCGAATCCGCGGTTCAATCCCGTCGGCGTCTTGTTGGTGACCGCGACGCGGTTGCGCACGGAGATATGGCGGATGTCGTAGGCGCCGGTGAGATTGCCGTGCATGCGATAGAGCGTGGCGGGCTCGGGGGCACGCAGATGCGCGCCGCAATCTTCCACCTGGTCCCAGTCCAGCGCGAGAAGCTTGCCGTCATCGGTAACGGCGGCGCGCAGCGTGGTCGCGCGATTGGTCGCCGACACCGACGCGGTCAGGTGCTCGAGCCGGTCCTCGATCCATTTCACCGGCCGTCCGGTGGCGCGTGCCGCGGCCGCGATCAGCACGATGTAGGGAAACACGCCCTGCTTGACGCCGAAGCTGCCGCCGGAATCCGGCGGCGTCCGCAACCGGAGCCGATTGCCGGGAACCCTGAGCGCGCGCGACAGCACCGCATGGATGGAGAACGGCCCCTGGAAATTGGCGAGCACGTCATAGGCTTGTTCGCCCGGATCATATTCTGCGATCACGCCGTAGGTTTCGATCGGAGTGCAGGAATTGCGGGGATAGCGGATCGTGATCGCGACGGTGCGCTTCGCTTCGGCGAAGATGCGATCCGGATCGCCGTATTGGAAGGAGCGATCGCTCGCAGTGTTGTTGGGAAAACCGTCGTGCAGCAGCGCCGCGCCTTGCTCCATGGCACGGAGGGGATCGATGACCGCAGGCAGCGCCTCATATTGCGGGTCGATCAGATCGATGGCGTCTTCGGCGAGGTAGCGGCTTTCCGCGACGACGACAACGACGGGCTCGCCGGCATAGCGCACGCGGCCGACAGCGATCGGCCAGCACTCGACCGGAGCCTTGACGCCGACGACAAGGCTCGCCGTCAACGCCTTGATATCCTCGCCGGTCAGGATGGCGACAACGCCGCGCGCCTGTTTGGCCGCAGCGACATCGATCGAAACAATTCTGGCATGGGCATGCGGCGAGCGAAGGATCGCGGCATGCAGCGTTCCCGGCCGCACGCCGAGATCGTCGATGAAGCGCCCGCAGCCCGTCAGCAGCGCCGGATCCTCGACACGCGGGATCGACTGCCCGACCCAGGGTTTCGCGGCTGGAGTGCCGGCTGCGACGCTCATCCCTTTAGGATTTCTCCGATCGTGCTTTCTTAAGCTTGGAAGAAACCTAGTCAGCCGCCGAACGCCCCCGCCATGCCGACAGGTCCCAAAACTTACCAACGCGTCTCATTTTTACGCTGTGCCCAGGGTCAGCTAATCTAATGCGCCACGGCAAGGCGGGATACGCTGCGGAATTCGCGCGGACCGACGCCGGAGTGATTGCGGAAGAAGCGGGTGAAATGCGCGGGCTCGGTAAAACCCAATTCCGAGCTGATGTTGCTGAGCGATTGCGGGCGGTTCAACACGAGTTCCACCGCGCGCTCCATCCGCAGCACGTTGATGTAGACTTTCGGTGGCACGCCGACGGAGGATTCGAACAGGCGGAAGAAATGCGCGCGTGACAAGCCGGCCTGCTTCGCCCATGCGCCGATATCGTCGTGTTCGCCGATCTGGCGTCGCATCGCCGCGATCACGCGCCGGATGCGCCAGTCTCCCGAAGCAGTGCGCCATTCCCGGATCGAGGCGGGAAAGCTCTTCCACGGGGTGAAGCGCTCGATCAGCGCGATCATCAGACCGGAAAGCGCTTCCTCATGCGCGGTGCGGCAATCCGGCCGGGCCATCATGTCGGCCGCCAGATTCATCGCGAGAGAGCGAATCCGCGGTGAAATTTCGCCGCTGGGCCGGCCGAAGAAGCCCGGTCCGCCGCTCGCCACCCATCCGGGCCGGAAGATCTGCAGCCATTCGGGTTCGATATAAAGCGCCAGGATCACCGTGCGCGGCCGCTCCTGCACATGGACGTAACTATGCGGCTGCCAGCCATTGACCAGCACCGCGCTCGTATCGACCAGGGGATAGATCGCATCATCGACCACGAATTGCGTGTCGGCGCCCTCGACCTTGAGCAGCACGTGGCAATGCGGATGGGCGTGACGAACCAGCGAGGCGTCCATGTCGAGGAGTGCGACCCTTCCAAACGCTCCATGCGCGATGCGCAATGCCTTCGACATCTCTTCCTCCGTCAGGGATGTGCAGCGGACCGGTGACCACGGCGTCGTCGCGTCCAAGCCTATTCTAGCGCCAATTCCGTTGTCCGACGATGGGTCAAGTTTGGTTCCATGCGCCGACGACGACTACCGCACAGCGGCCACTCCGGTGCGGAGATCGTTACAGCCTGTCCTTCGCCGTCGACCGCTCGATCATGTCGAGCGCGGCAGCCGCCGCAGCCTTGACGTGATCGATGCAGCAGCGTTCGGCGCGATCCTCGTCCCCGTTCTGGATTGCGCGCCAGATCGCGGTGACCTCGCGCAGGCTCTTGTTGATGCGCTTCGGCTGCGACATCGAGGTGATCCGTAACAGCGTGATCCGGTCATGCAGCGGCTTCAGCATCCTTTCAATGAAGCTGTTGTGGCAACCGCCGATCAGCGCGGCGTAGAATTCGGTCTTGGCTTCGAGGCATCCGACCAGGTCCCCTTTCGCGGCCGCCGCCTTCAGCAGGGTCAGCGCGTCGCCGATCCGGCGCACCATCTGGGGATCGTGCAGGCGGGCACATTCGCGGCCCGCAAAGCCTTCGAGCACGGCACGGGCGGCATAGAGCTGCCGCGCCCCCTCGACGCTGATCGTGCTGACCATGGGGCCGCGATGGGGAACGGTGTTGACCAGACCGTCGGCTTCGAGGAGCCGCAGCGCCTCGCGGACCGAGGGGCGGCTCACACCCATCATCTCGCAGAGCTCGCGCTCGACCAGCCGCTGGCCCGGCGTCAAGGTGCCGGACATGATGGCTGCGCGCAGCTTTTGCGCCACCATCGCCCGGACGGTCGGGACATCCTCGATGCGAAGCGTGGACTGCAGTTCGGTGCGTCGGTCCATTTGCGAGGCGCTTTCGTCTTGTGCCACGTTCAACGGCGATTTACCTGCCGAATCAGCATCTGCAATTGGGTAGTCTCCCGGGTTTCATGCGACCGACCAACCTCCGTCGATGGGAAGGGCGGCTCCGCTGATATCCCGTGCCGCGTCGCTGCACAGGAAGACGATCAGGGCGCCGACACCTTCGGTGGCAACAAAGCGCCCGCTTGGCTGACGCGCCGCCAGATAGTCGCGCATGGTCTCGTCCACGGAGCGTTTCTCGCGAGCGGCAAAGGCTGCGATCTTCGACCGGATCGCGGGTGTCGGCAGCACGCCCGGGCAGAGCGCATTGCATGTGATGTTCATCGTCGCCGTTTCGATCGCGATCGCCCGGGTCATGCCGACGATCGCTGTTTTCGTGGTGACATAGTCGATCCGATCCGCGACCGCCCGCGTCGAATAGATCGAGCCCAGATTGAGGATGCGGCCAAAGCCGCGCCGCTTCATGGCGGGCAGCGCGAGGCGCGCGAGGTGGAAAGGCGCGGACAGGTTGACCGCCAGCGCCTCATCCCATCGTTCCGGCGAAAAATCCTCCACAGGCGCAAAATGCCGGACCACGGCATTGTTGACGAGGATGTCTATCCCGTCGAGGCGCGTGAGCAGACCGCTCATCATGCCTTCGATCGCAGCCCGCCGCGACAGGTCGGCGGCAACGCTGATCGCTTCAATGCCGCAGCGGGACCTGAGGCTCTCGGCGGCCTCGCGCGGCGCGGTGAGATCATGCACGACAAGGTTCACGCCCGCGGCCGCAAGGCTCTCGGCAATCGCAAGCCCGAGGCCAGCGGTCGAGCCGGTGACGAGAGCCCATTTGCCTGACAGCGCCGACATCGAACCCCGCCTTTTCCAGCCGCGTCAGCCGCGCATCTCTACGCCCGCCCATTCCTCGAGAACTTTCGCGATCGAGGTGAAGTCGGATGACGCGCCAAACTTCGCGTTGGTGATGGCGAGCATCTGCCGGACCGCCGCGCCACAGACCATCGGCACGCCCATGGCTTCGGCTTCATCGTGCAGAGCCGGACGTCCTTGTAAGACAGGCCGGTAGTGAAGCCGAAGTCGAAGGTGCCGGGCAGCACGGCGCGCGGAAACTTGTCCTCGGAAGCGGTGTTGCGGCCGCTCGAGGCATTGATGATGTCGATCAGCACCCTGGCGTCGACGCCGCCCTTGACGCCCATCGCAACCGCTTCGGAGGTGATCACGAGCGCGGTCGCCGCCATCAGGTTGTTGGCGAGCTTTGCGGTCTGCGCCGTGCCGGGCTTGTCGCCGGTATAGAACAGCTTGCCGAAATTCTTCAGGATCGGCGCGACGGTCTCATAGGTCTCCTTCGGGCAGGACACCATGACCGCGAGCGTGCCGTTCACCGCGCCCTTGATGCCGCCGCTGACGGGCGCATCGACCAGCGTCAGGTTTCTCGGCTTGAACTCCTGCGCAATCAATTTGGCCGTGCCGGGACCCGAGGTCGAAAGATCGATCACGATGCGGGCGCGATTGCCGGAAGAGATTCCGTCGGGCCCGAGCGCCACAGCCTTGACGATGTCGGGCGTCGGCAAGCTGGTCAGCACGACGTCCGAGGCGGAAGCGATCTCGGCCGCCGAGCTCGCAAGCCGCGCGCCGCGCGCAACCAGTGGCCTGGTCGCCTCGCTTTGCGTGTCATGGACGGTCACCGTGTAGCCGGCATCGAGGAGCCGCCCCGCCATCGGTCCGCCCATGCGGCCCGTGCCGATGAAGCCGATCGTGTGTGCTGCCATGTCTTCACTCCCTGCCGCGATGGGTATGGTCCCATCGGGCATGCTCCCGGAAGGCCGCTTTTTTGTAGACAGTCCGGATTGTCAGTCAATCTGTCAAGCATGACATTTCTGTCGACAGGCTCGCGCGCGGCGACGTAGGATTTCAGTGAGAAACGTCAAAACGGAGAAATCGACGATGAGCCAGAGCCCGCTGTTCGAAAAAGGCCTGAAGGTCCGCAAGGAAGTGCTGGGGGAAGATTACGTCAACAAGTCGATCGCCGGCGCGGACGAGTTCACGCGGACCATGGCGGAGTGGTCGACGGAGTTCTGCTGGGGCGCGCTATGGACGCGGCCGGGTCTCGACCGCCGGACCCGCAGCATCGTCAATCTGGCGATGCTCGGGGCGCTCAATCGGCCTCACGAATTGAAGCTGCACGTCAAGGGCGCGCTGAAGAATGGTCTCACCAAGGCTGAGATCAAGGAGATCCTGCTTCAGGTCGCGGTGTATTGCGGCATCCCCTCCGGTATCGACGCGTTCCGCAACGCGCGCGAGGCGTTCAAGGAAGTTGAAGCCTCCTGATCTCGTGGCGATGCCGGTTAGCTTCGACGCGCTGAATTGAGCTAACGCCCGCTATCATTCAGGCGGGCGCATTGGCGCACGCCCGGTCATCGATCACTTCGCCGGTGCGCGGCCGACCCGTCCGATGCCAAATTGATCGCCGACGCGGCTGACCTTGCCGTCGGCAAGATCAATCTCGATCATGTCCTCCGAAGAGCCGATCAGGCCCACGGACTCGTGGGTATGCGCGTCGAATATTTCGGTGGCGTCATCGCTATCCTTGTTGGGCGCGACATAGGCGTAGTCGCCCTTGATGTCGAAGGTCACCCAATGCGCCCCGTGATGGCTTTTCATGCTGACCCGCTCGCTCAAGACCGGGGCCATCTTGTCGCGCATGCTCCACACATAGATGTGCGGATCGTCCGCACTGCTGCTCTGCCACACCTCGCGCTCGTCGGGTGTCCATCCGATCCCGTGCAGGAGTTCGGGTTCGCCGGGTGGATGCTCCGCAATGTTGGCCGTGACGATGCGGCCGCTCTTGAGCTCGGCAACCTGCATCCCCCACAGGCCGGTCACGTTGTTCGCCACGTAGCGGCTCATGCCATCGACCGCGTAGGGTCCGAGAATGCCGGCGTAAGGGCCGACGCGAGAGACCGTGTAGCTCCGCGGATCGATCACGTAGAGGTATTTCCCGCTTCCGTCATCGGCCTTGGTCTCCTGAAAGAGCGGCCCGGACAGCGGGAACTGCGTATCGTGCAATCGACGGGAGAAATGCAGCTTGTGGACGACATCGCCCGTGTTGGCATCGACAACGTTGAGAACATCGGCCGAGCGGCCTTCCCAGCTCGGGACGTACAAAAGCTGCCCCCCCGGATCAACCGAGAGCCGATCGACATCGGGATCAATGGCGCGATTCCAGAGCGCCACGTCATTACGGAGATCAAGGCAATAGAGCATCCCGATTCCTGAGCGGGTGCGGTAGGCCATGTAGAGCCGGCCGGTCGCCGCGCTGGCGGCGACCCCCTTCACGTCGTCCACGTCGCGAACGGTCTGGATGGTCTTGACCAGACGATGCCTGGCATCCATGTCGTAGACCGATATGGTGCCTCGTACGGCCGCCGCCTGATTGACCGCGTAGAGGAAACGCCCGGTGCGCGGTTCGTGTGTGGCAGGCACCGGGCTCTCGGCTGACGTGCTGCTCGTTGATGCAGCGGGAGGAGTGGCCGCGGCGCTCCAGAGCGCAGACCAAATCGTCAAGGCCGCCGCTACAACGGTGCAGCAAAAGCGAATACCGTGCCGTTCAGCTGCCATCGGCTCGCTCCTCGTCGATGACGCGAAGCTTTTCGACCCGGCGACGGAAGTCTTCGTCTGCGGAGAATTCGGCGGAGAGATACGATGAGACAAGATCCACGGCGAGCCAGGCGCCGACGATCTGTGCGCCGATGCACATCACATTCACGTCATCATGTTCGACGCTTTGATGTGCCGAGTGAACGTCGTGGCAGACGGCGGCGCGGATACCCTTCATCTTGTTCGCGGCAATCGAGGCACCGACGCCGGTGCCGCACACCATGATGCCGCGCGCAGCTTCACCCGACGTCACCTTCTGCGCCACCGCGCGCGCGATGTCGGGAAAGTCCACCGGCTTGTCGTCGTACGAGCCGACGTCGACGACCTCGTGGCCGAGGCTTCGGATGTGATCGATGACGGTTCGCTTGAGCGGCCAGCCGGCGTGGTCGGATCCGATGACAAGGCGCATGTATTTCCCTTTTGATTGTCCTTGCCCGCCCGGCGCCAGGCATCATTCCGCCGCCTGCCGTTCCTCTGCCGGCGTCCCTCCCGCCAGTGCGTCCGCCACACGCGATGGCCGATAGGCGCCGCCCAGCCAGCGAGATAGCCGTTCGAGGTAGAGATAGATGACCGGCGTCGTGTACAGCGTCAACCATTGCGACACCAACAGACCGCCGATGATCGCGACACCAAGTGGCTGGCGCAGTTCCGCGCCTCCGCCGGTGCCGAAAGCGATGGGCACCGCGCCGAACAGCGCTGCAAACGTCGTCATCATGATCGGGCGGAAGCGCAAGAGACACGCTTGATGGATCGCCTCCTGCGGAGGCTTGCCTTCGATGCGCGCGGCCTGCAACGCGAAGTCGATGATCATGATCGCGTTCTTTTTGACGATACCGATCAGCAGGACGATGCCGACGATCGCGATCACCGAGAGGTCGTAATGCAGCAGCATCAACAGCAGCAGAGCGCCGACGCCGGCCGAGGGCAGCGCCGACAAGATCGTGATCGGGTGGATGTAGCTCTCATACAAAACGCCTAGGACGATGTAGACGACGAGGATTGCCGCAGCAAGCAACAGCGGCATCGATGACAGCGAGTCCTGGAAGGCCTGTGCCGTCCCCTCGAATGAGGAATTCACTGTCGGCGGCACCTGCAGGCGCTCGGTCATGGCCTGGATGGCGCTGACCGCCTGTCCCAGCGCGACTCCGGGCGTCAAATTGAACGACAGCGTCACCGCGGGGAAAATGCCCTGATGGCTGAGCAGCAGCGGCTCGCTCTTGCGGGCGAAGTGAGCGAACGTGCTCAGCGGCACCTGCGCACCGGAGCGACTCGATACATAAATTTCCGACAGCAGGTTTGGATCGTGCTGGAACTGCGGTTGCACTTCGAGCACGACTTTGTATTGATTGGTCGCGGTATAGATCGTCGCGACCTGCCGCTGACCGAACGCGTCGTAAAGGGTCTGGTCTATCTGATCGGCCGACAACCCGAGACGATAGGCAGCGTCGCGGTCGACGTCGATGGCCAGGTGCGCCGCGGCAATCTGCTGATCGGATGCGACTTGCTGCAATTCCGGCAGCTTTTTCATGCCGGATTCGATGATTGGCGCCCAATGGTTGAGTTCATCGAGGTCGGTGTCGGTCAGCGTATACTGATACTGGGTCCGGGAGAGCCGGCCGCCAACGGTAATGTTCTGCGGCACCTGCATAAAGAATCTGGCGCCCTCAATGCCGGCCACCTTCCTGTTTATCCGCTCGATAATCTGCTGCGCCGTTTCAGTACGTTCGTCATAGGGCTTCAATCCCCAAAAGATGCGTGCCGTGTTCTCGGCGGGATTGTATGGCGTGGCGCCGTCGTAGGAGAAGACACCCTGGACGTCGGGCTCATGCATCACGATGTTGACGACCTCCCGCCGGATCTTGTCGGTGTTGGCAACCGACGAATCCTGGCGAACGTCGAGCTCACCGAAGATGAACCCGGTATCCTGCTGGGGGAAAAACCCCTTTGGCATCTTGACGTACAGATAACCGGTGGCGACCATCAGCAGGAGCGTCGCCAGCAGCGCCGAAAACTGGTGGCGGAAGATGAAAATGAGACCGCGGTCGTAGCCGCGCAATGCGGCCTGGAAGACGCGCTCGCAGCCGCGATTGAAGCGGCCTTTGGGGTGCAGCCCCTCCTGCCTCAGAAACAGCGAGCACATCACCGGCGTCAGGGTCAGCGATATTGCGGCCGACGCGACGACAGCGACCGAGATCGTCACGGCGAATTCACGGAACAGCCGGCCGATGATGCCGCCCATGAACAACAGCGGTATGAACACCGCGATCAGCGAAAAAGTGATCGAAATGATCGTAAAGCCGATCTGCCCGGCGCCCTTGAGCGCGGCATCGAACGGCCGCATCCCCTGTTCGATATAGCGCACGATGTTTTCGATCATGACGATGGCATCATCGACGATAAAGCCGACCGAAATCGTCAAGCCCATCAACGAAATGTTGTCGATGCTGTAACCGCCGACATACATGAAGGCAAAAGTGGCGACCAGCGACAGCGGCACCGCCAGGCTCGGGATCACCGTCGCCCACATCGTCCGCAAGAACAGGAAGATCACGACGATGACGAGGCCGACCGTCACGATCATCGTCAATTGCACGTCGCGGATGGACGCGCGGGTGGTCTCTGAGCGGTCCGACATCAGGTCGATGTGAACCGCCGGCGGCAGCGATTGCTGGAGCTTGGGCATCAACGCCTTGATGCGGTCTACCACGGCGATGGTGTTGGCGCCCGGCTTCTTCTGGATGGCGATGCCCTCGGATCGGTCGGCGCCGAACCATGAGGTAAGACGGTTGTTCTGCACCGAGTTGATGACGTCGCCGACATCCTTGATGCGCACCGGCGCGCCGTTCCTGTAGGCAATGATGACATTGCGGTATTGCGTGGCGTCGTACAGCTGGTCGTTGGTGTCGAGCGAGATCGACTGATCCGAGCCCTCGATTGCGCCTTTCGGCCGGTTCACGCTTGCCGCGGCGAGCGCGTTGTGGACGTCCTCAAGTCCCAGTCCCTTGGCGGCGAGGGATGCGGGATTGATCTGGACGCGGGCGGCATAAGGCATCGAGCCGAACACAAAGACCTGGCCGACCCCGGACTCGGTCGAGAGGCGGTCTGCGATGATGTTGGTTGCGTATTCGTCGACCTTGTAGGGCGGCAGCGCGTCGGAATGGATGGCGTAGATCAGGATCGGGAAGTTCGCCGGGTTCACCTTGCGGTAGGTCGGTGGGGTCGGCATGTCCTTGGGCAGCAACCCGCTGGCCGCATTGATCGCCTGCTGCACGTCGCCAGCAGCGGCATCGATATTGCGGTTCAGCTCGAATTGCAGCGTGATTGAAGTGACCCCGACGCCGCTCCACGACGTCATCTCGCTCAGATCCGGTATC
>Ga0134128_10001304_pt1 | contig 32303 bp, 27 predicted proteins | sample KB31754_FD_96462 | JGI IMG/M metagenome (GOLD analysis project Ga0134128, IMG submission 96462) | Terrestrial soil microbial communities with excess Nitrogen fertilizer from Kellogg Biological Station, Michigan, USA - KB3-175-4 | ecosystem: Environmental > Terrestrial > Soil > Unclassified ... | reverse complement strand
GTTTCTAACCAACAGCAATTGGCCGGAGTAGACCAGGTGGCAACAGCTATGGCCTCCATTCGCGATGCTTGCGGCGAACACCTGGTGGCAATCCGCCACGTGGAGTCGGCGGCTAACCGCTTGAGCGACATCGGTGGCAGATTGAAACATTTGGTAGACCGCTACGAGCTTTGGGAAGGACGCGCGGCCGAATCCGGCGCCCTGGGAGACCGCTAGTACGAAAGGGCGGCAGCCTGCCGTCCCGACATTCTCTTGAGGTGGCTAATGGTTGAAACCGCGCCCGAACTAACCGGTATACTGCAAATCCAGCAGAAGCTAGGTGAGAAGATAGCTGTCGCCTTGGCCATGGCATTTCTCGATGACACTGACGGCATGCTGGAAACAATCGGCGACTGCGTCAAAAAACAAGACGCCGCCGGCTTGCGCCAGCTCACACACAAATTGCTCGGTGTCTCCGCATCGATTATGGATAAGGAAACCAACCAGCTCTGCCGCTGGCTTGAAGATCTCGGCGATGATAATTCCTGGGATAAAGCGGGCGGAACTTACGAACAATTGCAAGGCTCCCTGACAAAAACGCGCGAAGCGCTGAAGAAATATCTGGACGAACATCAACCCAAATAGGGGCGATGCCCTGACTTGGCACCGCATTTGGTGGCACGCGGAGCAGCGGCAGCGCGCCGCTACAAATTATGCCGGTTTACGCTTCGGTAACCGGGGTTTTCTTGCCTGATGCCATTCGCAAGCGGTAATTGACTGTGCTTTGCACGGTGGCTGCTATCTTGTCCGGCGGCAACACGTAGGTGGCGCCGCCCAATTTCACCGCTTCGCCGGGCATGCCGAAGACGACGCATGATTCTTTGTTCTGCGCGATGGTGACGGCACCGACACGGCGCATCATATACATTTCTTCGGCGCCGTCATCGCCCATGCCGGTGCAAAGAACCCCAATCGATTCCGGTCCGAAATTGTTCGCCAAGGTATCAAACAGGAAGGAAACTGATGGGCTCAAGCCCGGCGTCTTGCGTTCGGTAAGATAGACGCGCAATCGTTTTGTGATGCCCATCTCCATGCCGTCGGGGGCCAGATAGACGCGTCCTGGTTTAATCTCTTCGCCGGCTTCGGCGATGCGCACATCAAGCTGGCACGACTCATTCAACCAGGTAGCCAGCCCGGGCAGAAATCCCTGGGCGATGTGTTGCACCACACAAATGGGCACTGGAAAGTCTTTGGGAAAGCCGGAAAGAATCGTGCGCAGCACCGGCGGCCCGCCTGTGGAAGCACCGATACCCACCACTTTGATGGCCACATCTTTGGTGGGGAACACTTCGTCGGCCATATCTTCCGGCTTTTTGTACGCCGGCAACTTGCCCGAGGTGCGCCGCACCACTTTGATTTCGGACATCAGCTTCACGGTCTGGATGAGCTGACTGCATAGTTGCTGAAAGTCGGCATCGCCTACGCGCTGCGGTTTTTCCAGAGCGGCAACGGCACCGGCACCCATGTAATCGAACATGGAAGCTTTATTATCTTTCTCCCAGCTGCTGCTGACGATGATAATGGGCACCGGACGCGTTTCCATAATGCGTCTGGTCACTTCCAATCCGTCCATGCCGGGCATGTGCAAGTCCATAGTAATCAGATCGGGCTTGTGCTTGGAGATAAATTCCAGAGCCGATTTGCCGCCCGAGCAGGTGCCAATTACCTGAATGTTGGGATCGGAAGTCAAAATATTGCTCAACAGCACTTGTGCCGTCGCGGAATCTTCGACTATCAGTACCTTTATCATTTCTGCTCTAGATCAACCGTTTAACCACTTCCAGCAAGTTCGCCTGATCGAACGAACTGCTCTTCACGAAATAAGCATTGGCGCCCGCTTCCACACCGCGCTCCTTGTCCTCTTTCGAGGCCAATGAGGTAAGCAGAATTACTGGGATATCGGACAGTTTGTTGTCCTGGCGGATGCGTTTGGTGAGCTCCAATCCGGTCATGCGAGGCATCTCCACGTCCGTGCACACCAGGTCGAAATTTTCCTGTCCAAGAGCGGCCAGCGCTTCTGCACCGTTGGTGGCTGTGCTCGTAATATACCCGGCGGCCTCCATGATGTTTTTCATCAACATGCGCGAAGTCATCGTGTCGTCCACGACTAACACTTTCTTCTTCTGGCGGGCGTCGCGCTTGTTGGCAGAGCTTATCTTCTTGCCGGAAACGCGCCTGGCCGACTTGGCGAGGTCGGAGGTATTAAGAATTGGAACGGCCTCACCCGTGCGCAGCACGGTTACCCCAGAGACGTTCCGGACCCGGTTGAGGGGTCTGCTTAGCGATTTAATCAGGACTTCCTGCTCTTCCAGAATGTCATCGACAATCAGTCCGATATGTTCATCGCCCAGCGCAATCACGGAAATGAGGAGAAACTCCGGCTCTTCTGCGCCTTCGACTTCGGCAATTTCCAGCAAATCAGCCAGATCAACCAATGGTACTACCAGCCCGTCCATATTAAACACGTCACGTGCCTCGACCGTGTTAATCTCGGAGCGGGTCAAGCGCAAGACACGCGCCAGGCTGGCTTTTGGCAAGGCCACTACGTGCCCGTGAACGTTCAACAGAATGACAGTGAAAGTAGCGATGGTAACAGGCAGGACCATGCGGAACTTGGTGCCGACACCCAGTTCGGTCTCCACATTCAGCTTGCCGCCCAGATTATTGATGTTCTCGCGGACGATGGCCAGACCGAGTCCGCGTCCGGATATCTCGGTAATAATCGGACTGGTGGAAAGGGACGATTGAAAGATGAGGTCGATGGCCTCGTCCTTGCTCAAACCTGCCGCTTCACTTTCAGTGATCAGCCCCTGTTTGATGGCAGCCGCTTTCACGTTCTCATGATTAATGCCGCCGCCGTCATCGGCGACGCAAATCTCTACCCGTCCGGCATCGCCATGGCTCACGGTGAGTGTGACGGTCGCTTTGGGCGGCTTGCCCGCTTGGCGGCGAGCCTCGGCATTTTCAATTCCGTGATCGATACTGTTGCGAATCAAGTGCACAAGCGGATCGCGGATTTGAGCGAGAATGCGCTTGTCCAATTCGATGTCTGTGCCTTGCATGCTGAACTGCACGTCTTTGCCCAGGTCGCGCGAGACATCACGCACCATCTTGGGAAATACCTCGAACAACACGGCGCAAGGCATAACCAGAAGCTGCTTGGTGCTCTCGAGAAACGTATCCACGCTCAACGAGGTGGCGCGCATATCGTCGCCGACCAGCTTATTCTGCGACTTGAGCTTGGTGACGAAGCTGTTGACGCGGGAATGGTTCCACTCCAGGAAATCGATAACCTTTTGCAGAGCAGGAACCGCTTTATTGATGTTGACGCTGCCGCGCTTGACGGCAAGCTGGCGGAGGTCGCGCATGGATGCGTCGATTTTCTGCCACTCCTTGTCCCACTCTTCGGCTTCGCGCAGCATCGAAGACACATCAGAGAAGTGCTGCACGGCAGCGCGCTTGACGGCAAGCATTTCCTCAGCTTGCAACAAGTGCGCATCCAATTTGGCGGCCGGAACCTTGACACTCTCCATGGTGGACGGACGCTCGGTGACTGTACTGGCTGCCGCGACATGTTGATGCTCTACCACCGGAGCCGGCTCTGGTGCCGTCGCAGCCACTGGATGGGCTGCAGCCGCGACAACCGGCGCGCCGGCAACCGGTGTGGCAGCCAAAGGTACGGCAGCGGCCGGAGGTACGGCAGCGGACGGAGCTTCGGCTGCCGGTTTGGCCGCAGGAGCGCTGGCGGTGCCGCCGATAATCACCGACAGTTGATCCTTGAGAACGTTCATGTCGGGCATCAAGCCGTCGATTTTCTTGGGATCTTCTTCGCAAAGAAGTTTTTCCAGCATGGCGACGCTGCGGTGAAACATGTCGATGGCATCGATGGTGACCAGAGTGTGGTCTTTCTTCATCGCGGAAAAAACGCTTTCCAACGTCTGCAAGAGCCCTTCCACGTGCGTCATGTTGACGGCGCGCGCCGAGCCTTTCAGGTTGTGCGCCTGGCGAAACATGACCTCGACCAGCTCTTTACGCCCGGCTTCGGCCGTTGCCGCCTCAAGCTCGAGCAAGGCATTGGATATCGTCTGCAGCTGCTCTTTGGCCTCAAAGGCAAATGCCTGGCGAAGTTTTTTCAAAAACTCTTGATCAGGACTCGGCACCGTTATTTCCCCTCATTGCACGCGGCAAAAAAATGTGTTGCCACCACTTTTAGTCAAAGACTTCCTCTTCCACAAGTATTCTCGGGTCGTTCATCAGCGCATCCACGTCGATGAGAACCAGCGGGTCGCCTGTCAGTCCGGCGATGCGTCTGGCCTGCTCGGCAGGCATGGTGGGCAAAGCCGGCTGCAATTCTTTAATCGACACGGGCGCCACCCCGATCACATCGTCAATCAAAAAGGCCATTTGCGCCTCTTTATTGCGCACGATGATCAGCTTGTGGCTGTACCGCTCTTCGCGCGGCAAGCCCAGCAATAGCTTGGTATCAAGGACGGTGACAATCTCACCGCGCAAGTTGACAACCCCGGCCACAAACGCCGGCGTACAGGGAATGGGCGTGACGTCCATGGCCACTCGCACTTCGCGCACCAATTTCGCTTCGAAAGCGTAGATTTCTCCGGAAAGCAGAAATTGCAAAATCTGGATGTGCTCGCTTTCGGAAAGCTCCTCTTGCTGCTCTTCCTGCGCCAGGGTTTTGGCCCTTTGTTTGAGCACGGCGCGAAACTGGTCGACGGTAAGCGCGCTTGACGATCGTCCCAGGCGCAAGCCGAAATCGCTCAGGCTCTCCGGCCCGTCGGAAGATAAGTTGTCCTGTTCTCTTGTCACTGAGTGGCCTCCGCCAGCAACGCTTCAACGATCTTGGTAAGCCGTCCTGCAGTTATCCCTTCGGACTCCGGCAGTATGTCATTTCCATTATATTGTTTCAAAAGCCTCAAGGTATTACGAAAGCGTTTCGCCGCCTCGGCAGTTTTTCCGGTTTGGAACAAGAGGCTGGCTAAGTTGAATTCCGCGACGACGAAATCCGGGGTTAGAAACAGCGCCTGGTTCAAAGCAGCGATCGCTTCTGAAATCTTACCCTGCGCCTGCAAAATGGTGGCTTTCACGTAATAAAGACAATGGTTGAGCTTGTCGTGCCCAATCGCCTTGTCGATCCAACTTAAGGCTGCCGGCAGGTCGCCGTCATTCGAATAGGCAAGCGCCAACATGGTTACGCGCGCAGGCTCAGCCATTTGACTGGGATTGACGTTAAGAAGTTGAGCGACGCATTCCTTATATCTGCCTTGATCGAAAAAACGCTGGGCAATTTTGGCCAGCTCGCTGTCCGGAATGGTTTCGGCAGCCGGAGGCGTTTCGACCACAGGCGCCGGCTGCGCCGCCATAGTGGCAGGCGGGAATGCCGGCATTTCTCTGCTCGTCATGTCGAAGGGATTAGTCGGCATGGCAAGCTCGACATTGGTGCCGGCAAGGGCCGGGACGTGATAGGGGCTGGTCGTGGGCAACTCGATACCGGGCGTATCTACAGCCAGACTCAACGCATTGTGGTGCACGGCCGCTTGAGCACCGGCGATGGTGAAAGGACCGGGGCGTTTCGCCTTCTTGAGAACGGCCACTCCCGGATAATTCAAGCGCTCGAACAGCTTATCGGCGATGCCGAGCAGCTCGATGGGAGTGACGACAAGCAGCCCTTCATCGGTTAATGCCGAATTCAACTTGGAGAGCACCTTGGTGATTTGATCCTGGTGGAAGTAAATGAGAACGTTGCGACAGAGAATGACATCGATCGAACCCGGCACAATCCCTTGCGGCATCTTCGGCTCGGCCAGATTACCGACGGTGAATTGCACCATATTTCGGATCTCATCGCTGATTTCATATTTGCCGCCGCCTATATCGCGAAAAAATTTGTCGCGCACGGCTGAAGGCGTTATCCGGAAAGACCAGCCGGTGTATATGCCTTTTTTCGCCTTCTTGAGAAATTCCGGATTGATATCGGTTCCGATGATCGAGATGTGCCATGTGTCGATATCAGGCAAGATGCGCCTGAGCATCATGGCGATCGAATAGGGCTCTTCTCCGGTGCAGCAGCCGGCGCTCCAGAAATGGAGAAACTTATTGTTGTTGCGGCGGCGACGGCTGATAAGCCACCGCAATTCGTCTTCGAGAACTTCGAAGACTTTTGGGTCGCGGAAGAAGTATGTCTCGCCAATCGTATAGTGGAAGGCAATGACATTGATTTGATCTTGCGTCAAAGGACCATTCAAAAGCCAGATTGCGCAGTTGGTCGGCTCCATGCCGAACTCTTTGGCAACTTGTTTGAAGTTCCTCTTGAACTCTGCAATACGATTATGCGGGAAATGCAGACCAAGCTGATCTGCAAAGTGTTCGTTCAGCCGCAGCAGAAGCGCATTGTCAATGTCCTTTTGCATGCAACTCCAACTTGAACAAACTCAGATGCTTGCGCCCCCAAGACAGTTTATTACGAAACCGCGGCTATAAGATTCATACCCACGGTCCGATAACGAACAACTTCTTGATTTGTATCGTCGCCAAGATCAAATTCGCCTCCATCGGCGGTATCACATAACAGGTTGACATCATCTGTTCAAAATTTGTCGGCAATTTGCGCAAATCGTGTTCGCATCCATATCTGATCGCCATGCGATCGCATTTGATGTAGCTCAACCGTTTCATCTTGCCAACGAAAATCTGCAAATTTAACAAATACCTCTTTAGTAACATCACTCAAAGGTGTATTCTATTTGCTGCTCCTCGATGATGTTTAACAGGCAAAACAAGCTGCCAGTCAGGCTTGGGGCACTGCCGTGTCTTCACATATCCAAGCACTGAGGGTTCGGCGATGGCAACCAATAAGGCGGTAGGAAATCTGGTGGTAAGGAAAAATGCGCACACTCAGTAAAAACACCTCATTCAACAAGGCGACATCAGCATTGCTCGCCCTCGGATTCGCAGTTTCACAGACAGCAGCACTGGCGCAGGTTGTTCCGGCCACTGCCGCATTGCCCAGCACGCCACCGACCGAAGCAAACCAGCAGGTGGATAACAATCAGCCTCTGATCGCCCAAACGGCGGGCACCACAGTGCTGCAGGGTCGCATCAGCAATGTGGATAGCCTCAGCCGCGATATTCTTCGCTCGGAGATCAAACTGGAAAAGTTCAATCTCAACTATCGCCTTAATGCAGCAAAGCAGGGTCGTTGGAAAGGTTGGCGCTATTTCTTCTTCCAGGAAAGCAAGCTCGCTTTGGCGGAGGCGGGACTGATCAAGTCCGTCGAATATCGTGGACGTCACCTGCACAGCGGTCCGCTATCGCCGGCACTGTACGGCCCGGCGGTGGCTAAATTCACCGGCAACCGCCACACCAACCGCGCACCAATCATCGTCAACGGCACGATTGTGCCAGGGATCATTTCCTTTTTTATGGGCGACACGGGCGATGCCATCGAACTTGGAATCAATATGTGGCATTCCTGGCAAGCTTCCCGCCACGGATTTTCGCAAACTCAATCAAGGAAATACGTAGCCGGACTGATTGCTGATATCGACAAAAAACTGGCCGATCGTGAAGCAGCAATCCGCCAGGAGCCGACTTCCGACGCCGAACTTGCCCAGTTGCAGCAGATGGAAGGGAAAGTTCTTACCGACTTCCGCGACGTCTCCGTCAGCGAGTTTGAGCGGTTCCACATCGGTGCCAGCCGAGTGCTGGCCAGAGAAAATAGTTTCTATCTACTGGATATGGCCAGGACCTCGCTGGGAATTTACAACAACTGGATGGCAGCCAGCTTCGTCATACGCAAGCACAATCGCGGAATCGGTGTCTTCTCGATCACAAGTACAATCATCTCGTCGATGATTATGCTCGATCCGATCCTAGCCCGCGTGGCTGGCTCGGCGGCAGCACGGATGGACCGCCGTAGTCTGGAGAGCAGCGGCTTGCCGAGACTAGTTGAAAGTCCGGCCAAGTTGAAGTCCGATTACTCGGCACTATCGGGATTTGCCGCTTCGCACCGTACGTCAGATAAGCCGGCAGTGGCCGCCGCCATTTCCAGACTTGACACTTACGATGCCAACCACAACTATTACACCAATGAGATCCAGAAGAATGCCTCCGCTTTGAGAAGAGGACAACGAGCGGCGATCCAGAACATGGGCATGGGTGTGGCCATCGGCGGCACTCGTCTGGTGCAAGGCGTAATCGGCGATTACATCACGCAATATCATCAGCATGTCCGCGGACCAGCCACGTGGCTCGACCTGACCACACACAAGTCAGTGACCAGTGTCCTGCCGCCCAATGGTCACAGCGTTCTGATTGCCAACGGCAGTCCCAAGCAAAACCCGAACGGCACTGCCGGCGGTGCCGGTGTATGGCAAGGACGTCAGACCAACGAATGGTTGTATACATCAGCCGTCGTATACTTGGCGGGCATTTCGACAGCAATCATCGACTCCTGGCGCATTCGCCTGAGCAGCGAACTTGCTTACCAGCGCCAGAAGAGCCACCATTCGCTGCCTGGACAAGTTATCCGCGCCCGCCTTGCCCAGCTCGATCAAATGGAGGCCAAAATCTAACCAGCTAGGTGTCGCCTGGCAACGCTCTCAAGGGCGCCGGACTTTGTCCGGCGCCCTTTTACTCACCGGAAATGTCCGGCACCAAATACGGTGCCAAGTTTGACCTAGCCGATAAAATCGACACAATCCCCTGACTACCACCTCGGTACCTATCGACAATCAGCCCGGAACACAAATTTAACAATCGCTCGGCTTTAGCAAAATCACGCGGCAGTGTATTCTAATCTGCGGCTCTCACATGATTTTTCCCCGGGTGCATAACCCGCTGGTTCCAATCATGCATTTCGAGACGCCATGTCCGGCCTCAAGTGGGATAGCTCCAGCAGGTTCGGAAAACGTACTAGATTGGTGGTAGGGAAAAATGCATAGATTCACTCACAACACTACGTTCCAAAAAACGGCGGCTTTACTACTTACTTTTGGAATCGGACTATCGCAGACGGCGGCATATGCCCAGGCGCTGCCGGCGACGGCACTGCCTGCGACCTCTCCGGCCCAAGCAGAAGAGCAAGTTGACCTCAAGGCACCGCTTATCGCTCAAACCCCAGGCACCACGGTGCTGCAAGGGCGCGTAAGCAACGTCGACAGCCTCAGCCGCGATATTCTGCGCTCCGAAATCAAACTGGAAAAGTTCAACCTCAATTATCGTCTTAATGCTGCAAAGCAAGGGCGGTGGAAGGGCTGGCGCTATTTCTTCTTCCAGGAAGCCAACTTAGGTTTGACGGAAGCAGCGCTGATCAAGGCTGTTGAATACCGTGGCCGGCACTTGCACAACACGGCAGTCTCGCCCCAAGAATTTGGCCCGGTAGCGGCGAAATTCACCGGCAACCGCCACACCAACCGTCCGCCGATCATCGTCAACGGCACGATCGTCCCCGGTATCATCGCCTTCTTCATGGGCGGCAGCGGTGACGCCATCGAACTCGGCATCAACATGTGGCACGCCTATCAGGCTTCGCGTTGCGGTTTTTCGCAATCTCAATCGAGAAAATACGTAGCCGGACTGGTTGGTGAAATCGACAAAAAGCTCGCCGAGCGCGAAGCAGCCGTCCGCCAAGAGCCGGCGTCCGATGCCGAGTTGGCGCAGCTCCAAGATATGGAAGGCAAAGTTCTCTCTGACTTCCGTGATGTATCGGTCGCCGAGTTCGAGCGGTTCCACATCGGAGCCAGCCGCGTGCTCGCCAGAGAAAATTCGTTCTACGTCCTCGACATCGGCAAGAGCGCGCTTGGCATTTACAACCAGTGGATGGCCGCCAGCTTCGTTATGCGCAAGCACAACCGTGGCATCGGCGTGTTTTCGATCACAAGCACGATCGTCTCCTCGATGATCATGATCGACCCTATCCTCAGCCGTATGATTGGCTCAGCCGCTGCCAGAATGGATCGCAAGTCCCTGGAAGCGGCCGGCTTGCCCAAGTTGGTGGAAAGCCCGGCCAAGTTGAAGTCTGACTACTCGGCGTTGTCCGGGTTCGCCGCTGCACATCGCAGCTCCGACAAGCCGGAAGTGGCAGCCGCGATTTCCAGACTTGACACCTACGATGCCAACCACAACTACTACACCAACGAGATCCAAAAGAATGCTTCCGCCCTTAGAAGAGGTCAAAAAGCAGCCATTCAAAACATGGGCATGGGTCTTGCCGTAGGCGGAACACGTCTTGTGCAAGGGGTAGTCGGTGATTACATTACCCAATATCACCAGCACGTACGCGGACCAGCCACCTGGCTGGATCTGACAACGCACAAGTCGATAACATCAATCCTGCCGCCAAACACTCACAGTGTTCTGATTGCCAATGGCAGTCCGAAACAGAACCCGAACGGAACCGTGGGCGGAGCCGGAGTATGGAACGGACGGGAAACCAACGAGTGGTTGTACACCGGAGCCGTCGTATACCTTGCCGGTATCTCGACAGCGATCGTCGACTCCTGGCGCATTCGCCTCACAGGCGAGCTTGCTTATCAGCGCCAGAAAAACCACCACACGTTGCCGGGTCAAGTTATCCGCGCACGTTTGGCCCAACTCGACCAGATGGAAGCCAAAATTTAGGCTGCCTGAGTCTGACTGGTTAACTAAAGAGCATCGGCACCAGCCGGTGCTCTTTTCTTTGGATGATTGAAAAATGAAACAATGCGAGCATGCCACCACGAACGGTGGCATCTGTTAACTCACCAAAATAGAACGCACACAAGATCTTTACAGAGGCCGCCTAAAATGGCCATCGGATAGGTGTCGGCAGCATGAACTTTCAACTCGTTGCCTCTGAGGTCCAAGTGCGGGACTCCCAAACGCCAATAAGGGTGCTGATCGCCGAGCGAAGCGAACTGTTGCGAGCCGGGCTGAGCGGGCTGGTCCAACAAATGTCGACGTGCGAATTGGCGTCAGCGATCAGTTTCACAGGCGGCATCTCGGACTTGCACGTCGAAGCTGCTCGCGCCTCGGCCGACGTCATTCTCCTTGGGGATCATACTTACCAAGTAGCGGCTGCAAACCATGATGGCGGCGGCGTTTCAAGCCTTAAACGCCGCCCGATGATTATTCTGCTCAGCCAGCCGGACACGTTCTGGCTGACGATTGAATCGCGAGCCGACGGCTACTGTCTCACGGAGACCACGAGCTCGGTGCTGGAATCTGCAATTAAGTCCGTGTCCAATGGCGGTGCGTTCATCGGACGAGATCTAGCCCGATATTTATTGCACGATGATGGCTGGTCGAAGTTGTGCCGGTTGCGCCCGGTAGGCGATAAGCTAAGCAGCTTTTCCATGCTCAGCGCTCGTGAGCGCGAGATACTGCTGCTGGCCTCCGAAGGACGCAACAACTCTCAAATCGCCTCGCGCTTGGGACTGAAACCGCAAACAGTGAAAGCGCACATGAATCGGGTGTTGAAAAAACTTTCTGTGCGCGACCGCACGCAAGCGGTGATTAAAGCTCTGCGCTCGATATGAATGGCGCGGCCGTTTTGTCCAGTGCCTGCAATTGCACGATCAGTACGCGCGCTCGCTCGTCGCCGGGCATCTTCGCAGCCAGCGCCGCCGCCAGCACCCGCGGCAAATTGAGAGCCCGCCCGGCTTCTGCGCGTTCTGCATAAACTTCCTGGAAGTTGCCGGGCACGCTCAGCATCCAGTTGGTATCATCGACGATACCAGGCTGGTTATACGTTTCTTTGATTCCGAACAAATCAGCGAAGAACACGGAGATGTTGCGTGCCGGTCCGAGAAACAGGTCCACAAATAAGGCTTCGATCAGCGCCTCGCGATTCTCAGCTAATCGCGCGCACGTTGCCTGCCGTTGCTCCGGATCGCTCTCCAGCCGTTGCGCCAGATATTGTGCCCATGATAATTTCTCCGCGGCCGTCCAATCATCGACGACGGCCCAGATTGGTTTGGTGTCATGCGTGCCGACCATTATCCAGTCGGCGGGCTTGGCATTGAGGCTGCGATAAACATCATCTTGAAGGTCGGGCTTCGCCTTTTGTGTAACCCGAAAACGTCCCAAGCCATGCCGTTCCATGACGCGCTTCAGTGGATACGGGCAGCTGCTCAAGACTTCGCAGATAATGTCAGAGCTGTCAAAACCGCGTTTGCTCATCAACTCTTTAATCAAGGCGATAAGAACGCCGTATTGCTCGACCTGCTCGTCGCTGAGCTCCCGCACCCAGCCGTCTCCATAGGGCGGGTCGCCGAGCATGCTCAGTTGATCGGTTCGAACAATAGCGTATCGCCATAAGTCCGTGTGCGACTCGGCATGAGGCGATTCGAATAAGCGAGCGCCGTTTTGCACCGCATGCATTGGATCTGTATCTGTTGATTTGTACACCCAGGGACAGACTATCCCGTGAGGATGATCGATTCTCAGACCGTCGAAATCAATGAGCAATTTCTCAATGCGGCGCGTGAAATAAGCGATCGCGAGCCCCGGCTGAGAGCGCGTTTTCGGATCGTGGAAGTAATGCCCTGGTTCCAATACCGGATAGCCCCAGGGCTGTCCGTCGGGATTAGTGCGACTTGGCGGCGCGCCGAGCAGATAGTCACGCAAAAATAAATGGCGCAGCGACCAGTAGTCCCTCTGAGATACACCTATTTGCAGATCCGCATAGAGCTTTATCCCGAGGCCATTGGCGAACTGCCGAAACCGCAGATGCTGCTGATGAACAAGAAACTGCTGAAACTTGTACCGCTCCATCAAGTCGCGATGTTTGGCCATCACCTCGACCATCGGTTTGGTAAGTTCGTCACCGCATTTGATACCACCTTCTCGATATGGCTCATCCCATTTTCGCCAATCGTCGGTACCTGTCTCTGCAGTTATAGCCTCGAAAAGAGCATCGCGCTCCAGCCAATCCCGGTGCTCTCTGCACCACAGCACATAAGCCAATTCCAGGTGCTGCAAGGAAGCGCGTTTGCTTTCGAAGTTCTTAAATGCTCTATCCAGTGCTTGATGTTGCGCTCGGTAAGCGTGCTCATAAGAGGCGCGATCGCGCCCCGTTCCCCGGCGATTTTCGACCAGATCCTTCAAAAACTGCCGATCCAGCAGCTGCCCCCAGTGCGGATCGTCCACCAGCGCCTTCAATCCAATCGCTAACTCGTTTCGCGAGAAAAGAGTGCTGTCGTAGGGCGAGGGGTTGCCGAAAGAAGTTTTCCCCTGCGGTCCAAGTTGTATGGCATTAAACCCGAGTTTAGCGACGAACTGCAGGAGATTGCGCGCCCCGTCGGAATAGGGGCTTCCACAGCCCAGCTCTTCTTCGTCCGTGCTGGGAAAACTGAGGTCGTGGATGGCCAAAACGAGGCGATCGATGCCAAGCAAGGCAAGGGCGTTTTGAACCGGGTGCCTATTGGGGTGCATGGGCTCGAACTCATGGGCTACTCAGCAGATTGTACCAATCTCAACCGTTTTGGGCGAGAGATATCAAGCCCGCGCCGGCGCAGACTTTTTGCTACATGGTTTTGAAGACGCGCACTTCGCAGCGTTGCTTGCCTCGGTGCGGCACAGCCAGAAACAGCCTGTGTAACTCGGGAACATAATAACTCGTACGTGCACCGCCTGCGGTGGCAATTGACTCAATGCGCTTCAGTCCGCCATGACCGTCGTGCTGAAATACATCTATGAAACCGGCGCCGCACGACTCGTACATCAGTCGGGTGTCGGGGTCGTAAAAAATGTCATCCGCATCGCCGTCGGTGGAAACGCGCCCGATCTCTTTTCCATCGTCCATTTTCAACACGAGTATTGTTGCCGGTTGCCTACACGCGACAAAGAGAAAACCGCCGCTTTCATCAATTGCCATCGGATAGTTTGCCCCGGCCTTCAGCGGCCAACTTTCTGTCAGTTTATGCGAATCGGCGTCGACAACGCAGACTTTGCCTGCGCCGGGAACGTTGACATACACCCGCCTGCGGCTGGGGCTGAATTGGAACGATTCCGGATGCGCCGGCAACTTTGTAGCGGCCATGACGGCGCCTGCCGGCGAGAACCAGGTGAGCGCGCCGCTGCCCCAACCGACTATCGCCTCGTTGCTTTTCGGATCGATGCGTACGTTGTCTGCGTCATCGTAACCGGAAAGCCGCTTGATCAACTTCAGATTGTCACCGTCGAAAAAATCAACGCTACCGCCTGCTCCTTCAGCCACCACCAACTTCTTGTCCCGCGACAAGTAGCGCATGCCCTGCGGTTCTTTCTCGCCGGTCAAGGTCTTAAGTCTTTTCAGAGCAGCCACATCGATAGCCTCGACCGTGTCGTTGCCCAGAGCGGCCATAAACAATCTTTGCTGGGATGCATCATATGCAAAATGATCGATGCGTCCGTGAACGCCGTCCATCTCTACGGAGCCAACCTGCTCAAGGGACGCCGCCTGCGCGGCCGCTGCCCCGACTGCAAGACAGAAGGCGAAGGACGTGGCCAGCCCCTTTTTAGCAACGGCCCGCGTATATCGTTTCATGCAACCTCCAGGGAATCCAAAATATACCACTGATTTCGTCTATTACCAGAGGTGTAATTTGTCTTGGCCAAAGATCCCGAAGGTGTCTAAACTCGCTCGATCAGTTGCTCAAGCGATCCGCTGGAAAGCGGCGATACAAACAAATAATCACGCCCCTGTTGCGACCATAGCGCATAGTGCAGATTGCCTCGCGAGCCGAGCAAAACCTGCTTACCTGCGATCAGTTTCTTTTGCCCATCGGCGGCGTGAATGGTTCCTGCCGGAGCTTGATAGCAGACTAAATGCTCTGATTGTGCGGCACCCTTTTTCACGAAATCAAATCGGGCAATTGCGGTTACCGAATCGGTGCGGTGTACGGCGGAATGCTCGAGTTTCCAATCAGGCAGCGCGAGATAGACCAGGTTGTATCCCAGTTGCAAGGGCAGTGCAGCGCGTTCCACCAGCGGTTCGCTACGATTGGCAGCCACGGCATCGACCAGAGCTGAGGCTGAGGCAAGGGCAGTTGACCTGCGCACCGACCATGGCGGCTGCAACCACGCGGCGATGGTGAAGAAGCCTATGATTGCCAGCGCCGCAGCCGCGCCGGCGAACGCAAGCAGCGGGCGAGATAAGGGGCTCGTTGGCGACCGTTTTGTGCCTTCGCCATCCAGCGCCCGGCCGATCTTGCGCAACAGATCTTCGGGCACCGGCGTCGCTTTTGAGGCACGGCGGAAGCGCTCTTTGAGCTCTTCCAGCTGTGACCATTGAGACTGGCACTGGGCGCAGCTTTTCAAATGATCGACGATTAGCGCAGTCTCTTTGGTATCGAGAGCTTCGTCGGCAAGCAATTCCAAAAGTGGGCGAACATCAGTGCAAATCATCGTTGGCCACCTCCGTGGCAGCGTCATCGGGGCTACCTGAACGTCCGCTCAGCAAGCGGCGCACAAGTTGGCGAGCGCGAAACAGACGAGACATTACCGTGCCCACCGGCACGTCCAAAACTGCGGCAATATCGTTGTAAGTCATATCTTCGAACTCCCTGAGCAAAAGGGGATGCAGAAGGGCACTCGGCAGCCTCTTCAACGCCTCTAAAAGTTGCGGATCGACTTCGTTTTGAGTGAGCTGCGTTTCCGGATTTTGAAGCGCTGCCGAACTTGATTGAGCAAACTCGATTTCATCAATATGATCGTCGAGAGCCAAAACCTCAGGCTGCTGGCTGCGCCTTTTGAACGTGTCTTTGATGACGTTTATCATGATGCGGGTCATCCAGGCACGGGCGTTAGTGCCGCGCTCAAAGGTGTGAAACGACCGGTAAGCTTTTAAAAACGTTTCTTGCACTACGTCTTCGGCATCCTGGCGGTTGCCCAGCCGCCAATAGGCAAAGCGAAAGAGGTCGCCGGACAAGGGCCAGGTGAGCGTTTCGAACTGTTTTCTGCGGCTATTGAACAAAGTGCCGGCTCCAGCGGTTTCAAGCGTTCAAAGAATACAACTGCCTGCGCGCCGAAAAAATTCCCGGACCAATTGGAATTTTTTGCCTCAACCATTCGTTATTATCTAGGTTGGATACAACAAGGGGGCAAACATGGAACGATCGATGTTGACAATCCTGAGCATGCTGGTTTTGGCTGGAACAGCGCAGGCTGCGCAGGCGGCATCGGAGACGCCGCCTGCCGCAACGAAAAAGCAAGTGGTGGAGATTGTCGCCAAAAAGTTCGCTTACCTCCCCAATCAGATCACCGTGCATAAAGGACAACCGGTAGTTCTAAAGCTGACGACGCAAGACCGCAGTCACGGGTTTAACTTGCCTGACCTGCACGTTCGCACGGACATTCAGCCAGGCAAGGTGACAGAAGTAGAATTCACCCCAACCAAGAGCGGTGAGTTCGACTTCTATTGCGATATCTTTTGCGGCAGCGGACATCCGGACATGGATGGAAAATTGAAGGTCATAGACTAGACTTACATTCGTCCTCCTCGACACTAAGATGGGCCGCTGGCAAAGGTGCAACGCCAATCGAGCCGGCAAGCGATTTGCACCTTGTTCGACCTTCAAAATTTTCAATTCGCTGGTCGGTCTTGAAACCGGTGTACTCTCCGGAAAAGATCATCTGATGCACCGGGATGGCACCAAATACGATATCGACTCCTGGCATCAAGATCAGACACTTCAGTCGGCTTAAGCAATTCAATAGTCTGATACTTTCAACGCGTCGCGGCAATGATCGGTGCACAGCGCATGCAGAAATATCTGGCCGCAGTGTTCGTCGGTTATTGCGAGCAAGCGGATGACGTCTATGTGTTCACCACCAATATTAGCGCCCCGGACGACGCCTTGGGAAAGCGCGCCAGAGCCATTGCAGAAGCGGTCCTCAAGCAAAAGCACATCCTTTAGAGTGAGGGCTGCCCGTCTGGGATTGTGCTAAATTAGGCAGCGGGACGACGCTGTCTGAAAGATCTGAAGCACTGGATTCGTCCTGGAAACCATCACGAATTTCGCTCACCGAGTCCGAGAGGAATGAATCGATGAACTCCCGACGTTTATCATGGCTTTGCGCCGTCAGTTTGAGTGTCTTCAGCGCTATGCCGCTTGCGGCGCAGACACCTTCCGAATGAAGTTGTGGGCACCTCTGGGTTTCCAGGAATTCACGCCGTTTTTGAAAAAACTGGACAAAAAGGCCGATGCCCTCTTTTTGCTCACCTCCAATGTAGCCGCGACGATTATTCCGAAGGAAATTAAGACTCTCGGCATCAAGCTTCCGGTCGTAGCCGGAGGCACCACCCTCGATGAGTCCGTGCTACCGCACCTGGGCGATGAGGTAATCGGCTGGGTCAGTGTTTCACCATATAGCGCGGCGCTCGAAACTCCCGCCAACAAAAGGTTTGTCAGCGCTTTCGAAGCGAAATATCACCGTGTGCCCTCCTTCTTTGCAGAAGGCGGCTATACCTCAGGAATGTGGATTGCCAAGGCAGTAAACGATCTCCATGGCGATGTGAGCAATAACGAAAAGGTGCTTGCCGCCTTGAAGAATGTCGAACTCGCCGATGCGCCGCGCGGCCCGGTGAAGCTGGATGACCGCGCCAACCCGATCGAGAATATGTATGTGCGCAGAGTGGAGAAGGTGCACGGCAAGCTGCAGAATACCGTTATCCACACGTTTAACAATGTCGGGCAGTTCTGGCATTGGAGTCCGAGTGAATTTCTCAAACAGCCGGTTTACTCCAGAGACTATCCGCCCTGCAGATTCTGTGCGAAGACTTAGTGCTGCTTCGCCTGAGCCACAAGTTGCTTCATATCTTTCTCGTTGAGCGGCACCATTTTGCCGTCTTTCATGACCGTAAAGTAAACGGATTTGGCGGCCCATCCGGTGTGATTCGCCGACGAATAAAATAGTTTGCGCTCCGGACCAAGCCCGGTATCAAAATTATTTAGTGACTCCATCGCTTTGATGAAGTTATCGCGAGTGAGATCTCTGCCGGCTCGCTTCAATGCCTCGCACAGCACCATTGCGTTTATGAACGCTTCGAAGGCGGTGAGATTGGGTTGTGCAGTCGGCGTATATTTCTTGCGCAACTTGTTATAGAGATCTGCCGTCGGTAGCTTGGAGTCGGTAAGTGGAACCACCTGCGTTAATACGATGCCGTCAGCGGCCTTGCCCATGGGTTCGAGAAAATCAGTATCAACCGAGAAAGCCATACATACGGATTTCCATTTTTCTTCATCCCGCTTTTTGACGATGGCAGTCAATGCCGCCGAGGTAGCACCAAGAATTACTGCTTCGGGATTGGCTGCCGTCACCCGCTTGACGGCATCTTCGATTTCAGAGGTACTTCTCGAGTACGAAGCCTCGACCACCGGGACCGCCTTAAACAACTTCAGATTTTTGAGCACATTTTCTCGAATGGCGGCGCCGAACGCGTCATTTTGATATATGACCGCTATCTTTCGTATGCCGTGCGTATTCCATAGCTCGTCGATCTGTTTTTCGACTTCATCCTGGTACCCGGCACGGACGACAAATTCCGTCGGGTGCAGTTCGTACACAAGCGGCGTCCCGGTGCAGAAGCCAAACAGAGGCATCCGGCTTGCTTCACCCATGCGCACATACTTCGATATTGGGGCTGACCCGACGAAGAAGCCGCCGGCAAAGACCTTGTCTTTCAAACAACTGCTAAAACAGGAAATTGCCGCCTCCGGATCGTAGTGGTCATCGCAAAAGTTTATCTTGACCTTGCGTCCGTTGATGCCCTTTTCGTTGATATACGAGAAATATGTGGTGGCGCCTATCTTGAGTTGATTTCCGCGTTCGGCAAGCGTGCCTGTGGTCGGCGCGCATGAGCCGATCATCACTTCGGTGTCGGTGACCCCGGTACGTTGTTCGTCAGCCGAAAGGCAAGGTGAGGCCAGAGGCAACGATAGGATTGTCGCGGCAGATATCAGTGCCAGCCGTTGGTATGTGTGCGATCTACCCATGAGATTTTCCCTCTCTCCCGCTGCCTGCCGTTGACAGTCTGAAAAAGTATACCTAATTGGGCTTCTGTGTCGGCTGTTTCTTCTTGAGCGCTTGCTCGATCAACCGATCAATAGATATCGGTCCGGCACCGAAGCCAAATATGAGAAGCGCTGTCAGCAGGAAGAAAAAGGGGTCTGCCTGCACGAAAGCATCTTGATTTTTTATCGGATGCTGGATGAAATCGAGAACCTTGGCGCGATCGTCTGCCACGCTCAAGTAGGCCACGGTCATATTGACCGATAATATGAGTCCCACCGGTCTTGCCGCCAAGCCAAGAATTAGCAACATACCGCCAATGCACTCTACACCGCCGACAAACCAGGCGTTGAAACCCGGAAAGGGAATGTGCAGAGTGGCAAAGAAATCCGCTACCGACTGGTGATCGAGGAGCTTACCTTTGCCGGTGGTGAAAAATTGGTAGCCGAAGTCAAGCCTGAATAGCAGCAGCAGCAACCAGTAGCCAAGGACGTTACCCGCCTTGATGAGCAGGCGGTAAGCGCTTGCTGCCGGCTCGAAGCACGGATTTTCCGTCGAGAACATACAAATCCTTTGCACTAGCCACACCGATGTTGCCCATAGCATACTTTGCCACCATATTTGGTGGAAGGGGGATGACGCTAACCTTTGCTCGGTACTTGCATACTACCGGTCTCGGCGGCCAGTCAGATGTGAAAAGTGGCGTGCCATCGGTGGCCAGTTTGCTACTATGAATAATAGGCTCGAGGAAAAAATAATGAGTGTGCAAATATTGTGCAGACGTAATGGCATCTCGATGGCAGCCGCGCAACTGGCGTGCACAACGATGGCGCTGAGCGCACCGGCAGCATTGGCTGCCCAAGCCGATAATCAACGCCTTGGCGTTACACCGACTGAAATTACCGTTGGCTCCTGCGCTCCGCTGAGCGGACAAATGAAAGAACGCGGCGGACAGGTTGTCAGCGGAGGTCGCGCATATTTTTCATACATCAACGACCAGGGCGGTGTTAATGGTCGCAAGATCAAGCTTGCCAGTTGCGACGATCTTTACACAGGCGACGGTGCCATCAGCTGTTTCAATACATGCCTGAAAGACAAGGTTTTCCTCGGCACTCTATTTCAGGGCACCACCCCTGCTACCAAGTACGTTCCGGCATTTGAAACGCACGGCCTACCGGCGGTGGGATTTTCCACCGGAGGCGAATTCATCGTTCAGCCCGTTCACCGCTACGTCTTTCAGCTGCGCGCGTCGTACGCCGATGAGGCAACCGAGCAAGTTAACACGCTCGTCAAACAATTGAATCGGAAGCGCATCGCTGTCGTTTATCAGATTGACGCCTACGGAGCAGCTTGCCGCGAAGGCGTCGTAAATGCCCTGCAAAATGTTAAATCCGCGCCCGTCACCGAAGTGTCATTTCCGAGGCTGTCACGCGATATCGATCCGATCATCGCCCAATTGAAGGCCGCCAAACCCGATGCGGTCATTCTTGGGGCCGCAGGCGACGCGCTGCCCCTGATCATCAAGCGCAAGAAAGAGCTCGGCGATAACGTGGTGATGGTGGCTTTCGATGTCGGCACCGACTTGCTCATGAAAGAGGCAGGCGGCTCTGCCAACGGAACACTGATTACCCAGATCATTCCGTTTACCCGCTCCGAGCTGCCGACGGTAAAACTGTATAAGCAATGCATGGAAAAATATGAGCACTCGGCACCGAATTGGAGCAGCTTCGAGGGCTTCTTGATTGGCATGGCAACGGCCGAAGGTCTCAAGCGCGCCGGTAAAGATCCGACCCGGGACGGGTTCGTCAAGGGGATGGAATCGATTCACAACTTTGATATGGGACTGGGCCCTTCGTTCAAACTCAATTACAGCCCCACCCAGCATGATGGATTGCGCGGCGGCGTTTACTGGACGGTGATCAAAGACGGTCAGGTGGAAAACGTTCCCAAGATCAGCCTGTACAAGAAGAAGTAGAACGGCGCATCTCGGCTATGTAAGCGGCATCGCCTGCTTTAGCAGTTAATTTGCCGTCGCGCATCAGCCCGTGCTCTTCGAGCCAGGCACTGAACTCCGGTGCCGGACGACAGTTCATCAGCTCGCGCAAGGACGCGATATCGTGATAGCTTGTCGTCTGGTAAGAGAGCATAACGTCGTCGCCCATGGGCACGCCCATGAAATAGTTGACTCCTCCGGCAACCAAAAGCATAGCCAGATTCTCCAGATCGTTCTGGTCGGCATCCATATGATTGGTGTAGCAAGCGTCGATGCCCATCGGCACCGCAAGCAGCTTGCCCATGAAATGATCTTCCAATCCGGCGCGGATCATCTGGCGTCCGTCAGCAAGATATTCAGGACCGATGAATCCGCACACGTCATTCACCAAAAACGGATCAAAGCAACGCGCCAGAGCATAACAACGAGCCTCAAGCGTGACTTGATCCGCGTCGTTGTGAGAGCGCGAAGACAGCTCCGATCCCTGTCCGGTCTCAAAGTACATCGGCTTGCCGCCGGTGTTCTTGCAATGACGCAAGCCAAGCTCTTTTGCCTCTTGCAGCATTTCGATGTTGATACCAAATGCGGTATTGCCCTTCTCGGTGCCGGCGATGCTTTGAAAAATCAATCCTGACGGGGCGCCTGCTTCAATGGCGCGCATCTGCGTCGTAATATGGCTGAGCACGCAGTTTTGCGTGGGAACGCCGAGCTCATCAATCAGCCTGTCTGTAGCATGCAGCAGCCGACTTACCGACTCGGGCGTGTCGTACACAGGATTGATGCCGATGACGGCATCGCCCACGCCGTAGGACAGCCCCTCGTAAATCGAGGCGATGATGCCCTCAGTCGAGTCCGCCGGGTGGTTGGGTTGAAGGCGCGCGCCAAGCACGCCATTTTGTCCGAGCGTCGTATTGGCGGTGGCGACTACGCGCAAGCGCTTGGCGGCGCGCACCAGATCCAGATTGGACATCAATTTGGCGACGGCAGCCGCCATCTCACCGTTTAGCGCGCGCCCAACCGCTTCCGGACTCGGCTCTGAGCAATCGGGCAACTCGCACAGCAAGTATTCCCGGAGATCAGCGACCGTCCAGCTTTGGATTTTCTCCCAAACGACGGCGTCGATCGATTGATCAATCAGCCTGGTAACAGCGTCCTTATCCGCCGGTACCACCGGGTGTTCGCGCAATGTGGTCAGCGACATCTGGCTGAGCACCTGTTTGGCAGCAACTCGCTCGAGCTCGCTTGCCGCGCCGATGCCGGCCAGGTTGTCACCGGCTTTTTCCTCGTTAGCTTTCGCCAGGACGGTTTTAACGCTGGCAAAACGAAAACGCTGCCCGCCGAGATCGCAGGAAAAACTCATGAGCGGCGGATTCTCTCCCAAATGCACAAAATTGAGCCGCCATAGTGTAACCTAAGCGATGCTTTGAATCCAGGAGGCAAGCCATGACCCGCTGGACCACCAAACCGCTCGCCGGCGGCAGCGGTGCCCAAGCACTGGCAGATTTGCAAGCAAGCACGCCTGCGCGCATCGGCATCGGGCGAGCAGGGGCGCGTCCTTCCACCGAGGCTTGGCTCGCATTTCGCCGCGACCATGCTCTGGCTAAAGACGCAGTTAAAGGCGAATTTAGCCAAGCCTTCCTGCAACGGATGAAACACGCCGGTTATCCCATTATTCAATCAGCGGCTCCTGACAAGCCGGGATTCATCCTCAAGCCGCCAGACGGCAAGCGCACCTCGTCTGCCAACATCGACATTCTGCGTCGGACTTGCGCCCATGATTGCGACGTGCAAATCCTGATCAGCGATGGGCTTTCAGCTAACGCCGTGGAAAACAACATCGATGATGTGTTGCCTATGATCATTGACGGATTGCAGTTGGAAGGATTCAGTTGCGGCACACCGGTGGTCGCACGCTTCGCTCGCGTAGCCATAGCCGATCAAATCACTCATGCTCTCGGGGCCAAAATGGCAATCAACTTGATTGGCGAACGTCCCGGTCTCTCGGCATCCGACAGCATGAGCGCATACCTCACATTCGCTGCCGGGCCCGACACCATCAGCTCCGATCGAACCGTCGTCTCAAACATTCACACCCGCGGCACATTGCCAGTGGAAGCCGGCGCCTACATAGTGCAACTGGCAAAGCGAATTTTGCAATTGAAAGTTTCCGGAGTCAAACTGCAGCAGATTAGCTGATATGCATGGCGAAGCAATTCTCAGCGTAGGCATCGACGTCGGCACCACCTCGACGCACCTGAGCGTGAGCCGATTGCGGCTGGCCAATGTTTCCCGGCTTCTCGAGCCGACGCGCCTGGTGATTGAGGAGGCGCAGCTCATATATCGAAGCCCGATCTATTTCACACCACTGACCAAAGACGGCCATATCGACGCCGACAAGGTGTCGACGATCTTGCGCGATGAATACGCCAAAGCCGGAATCAAGCCAATCGATGTTGACACCGGCGCCGTGATCATCACAGGAGAAAGCGCGGCCAAACGAAATGCGTCGCAGGTCGGTCGCCTCTTAGCTGAGCTTGCTGGTCATTTCGTCGTGGCCAGCGCCGGGCCCAATCTGGAGAGCATTTTGGCAGGACGCGGCTCCGGTGCCGCCGCCGCTTCCAAAGCCAAGCAATCCACTATCTGCAATGTGGACATCGGCGGCGGTACGACTAACATCGCCGCATTTAAAAACGGCAGCCTGCTCGTTGCACAATGCCTGGTTGTCGGCGGCAGGTTTATCAGGCTAGACGAAAGCTGGCAGATATTGGAGCTCACAGACGCTGGACAGGAAATTTGCCGGCAGGCAACAGGCAAAGATTGGCAAGCCGGAGAAATCATCGGTCGCGAACAGGCGCGGGCAGTGGCTGAACATGCGGCGAAGACGATTCTGGATTGTGTGGAAAAACAGAGCTGCGATGAATATTGGTTTTCCGGCGGTGTCGCCGAAGTCATGCGCGATCCAGGACACGACTGCCGCAGCGAGGTCGAATATGGCGACCTCGGAATCGTGCTGGGCCGGGCACTTTTACAACTGCTGCACAAACGGGGCACCAAGTTCAAAATCAGTGCGGATCCCATGCGTGCCACCGTAATCGGTGCAGGAACGCACAGCCTGCAATTGAGCGGCTCGACGGTTTCAGTTTCCCCGGGCATGCTGCCTATTACCAATCTTCCGGTTGTGAGAGCAAACGGAGATATTGAACAGGCGCTGCGCAACTATGATCTGAAATGGAGCGACCAGCCGCTGGCTTTGTACCTGCCGGAACTTGGCCGCATGAATTATGCAGAATTGCATGCTTGCGCTAACATGCTGTCCGCTTCGTTTCGCAACCAGAAGGGCTGCGCACCGCTCGTCATTATTTGCAGCCACGACATCGCTGCCGCCCTCGGGCAGGTTTTAAAAAAAATGCTCGGCCCCACGCCGCATATAGTCCTGGACGGCATCAACAGTTGGTGCGGCGATTTCATCGACATCGGGCAACCGTTAGCAAACAACCAGGCGATTCCGGTTGTCTTGAAAGAGCTCGTGTTCGCCTCTACAACTTCTGCGAAAAGTTGTGCAATTCCGCCAGGCGATCGTTGATCAACTGCCCAGGCAATTTATGATCTCGCCTCAGACGTTGAAAGGTCATTTCACCTTTTACTTGTTTGTGCCAGCTGTCAATGATGGAAATGGTCACCGCCGGCATGTAGGCCACACCGCCTGCGAAGTAGTAGCTATTGATGATACGGTCGCGGTATGGAAAGCGCACGCCGCCTACGGTCGAGAGAATAGCCAGCGGATACTTGCTGCCGCCGACAAACAATCCCCACCCCAAATGCTCGAGCAATGAGCGCCGAATCTCTTGCAACTCCTCGGCTGTGTGCCTCAGTTCTGCAGAGTAGTACCCGGTATTCGCTTCGTAATGATCCATGCGCGCAAGCAGAGCGATCACATCGGGCTTCTCGGAACTGGCATGCGTCTTGGCGAATTGACGCAGAAGCTGGTAATCCGCTCGTAATTTGTCTTCGGTGAAATCGAGCGAGCGCAAGCCGCAAGCGCGCAACTTCCTGCGGTCCATTTTTTCGGCGACGGTGCCGGCCAATTTCGCACCGATGGGATCGATCATCACGCTTGATGCATTGACGATATCCACGATGCCGGCCGCAGTGTCGATTCGTCCCTTACCGTGGCGGAAAAGATAAAGATCCAATCCAGTCCACACGCAACCCGTCGATGCTTTGGCCATATCCAATACGTAGAATGTATTTTCCATGGCCAGTCCCCGGCTGGCGCCCACATGATACCGTTCAAACTCGGCAATGGACAGATCTCGAAAGTCGGACAGCAGCACCCCCTCTAATTTCTGCAACTGCGCCAGTTCTTCATCTTCCGGTGGCTCGGACTCGATCATCCTTCGACGCTGGGCCAACTTCGCATCTATAACTCGAAGCGTGGCCGCCACGTGGGCAAGAGATTCTTTCTGCGAAAATCCGGTACGCGCTCTTTGCCAGGAATGATACGCGTTCAACCCGAATTCGATGGCATCGCCTGCGCCGCCCACAGCGAAGCCGAGCAACATCGGAAAGGCAGAAGCGTAGGCCGAAGGTCCGGGTTTAAGTTCTTCCGGATTATTCAGATTTTCACCGCGATAGGAGGCAAGCGTGATGCAATTCGCCTCGAACAATCCCAGCGCCGCTTCCTGAAAAGCAAAGTATCTCCAGCTTTTAAGACGATTAGCGCGCCCCGTCTCCAGCCGATACCGCAAGCTGAATTGCTCGAGCTCAATTTCGTCTTTCAGAATATCTTTCGTCAAACGGTCGACATTACTGACATAGCCTTGCAAGGTCGTCTCGGCCGCAAGAAGGAGAGGCGAAAGAGCAAGTTGAAGACAAGCCACCAACAAGATGGCGGCGTTGGATTTCAACTTGAGTTGTGCTCGCTTACGCAACTCCGGCTTCCGAATAATTTCGCTACTTCATGTATTTGTCTGCAACATCGCAAACGTATTTGATTCTGAACGTTTTTCCCTGAAAGACATTAACCGCGCAGATGATGTTAAGCACCAAGAATGCCAGTCCGAGCAAGGGCAAAAGCGGAGCGCTGAGGAACATGATCGCCATGCCGAGCAACGGTATGGCAGCCAATACACCGTTGATCACCGCGACGGCGATAAAAGCGACAATCGCCCCGCCGCAGAGCACCAGACTTTGCACGCAGTTGTACCGAAGCAGCGTGTTTTCTTTCGGCTCGCTGTTCAACCACACGAGAGAGAAAATGAGATTGAGCGCGCAAATCGGCAGGTAGCAAAGCACTCCGGCAATCTTGTAGTCAAGATCGAGAATTTTTGTTTTCCCGGTGGTCAGTCCGGTTGCAGCCGGCCTGCTGTCCGGCGCCGGTTGTTGGCTCATGAGCACCTCCGCGTGCGATGCATAGACAAAGGATACCAGGAGATACCAACAAAAAAAACCAAATGCCCTTCACTTTGCATGGCGCTGTGTGACAATATGCGAAAACCAGAGGAGAGACGCATGACAACAAGCAGAGTGCGCGCCACTTTCGCAATTTCATCCGCGCTGCTGTCCGCTTTCATGATTGCCAATGCAATCTGCAGCTGCTTGCCTGCAATCGCCCAAGTGCAGTCGGTGGCACTGCAGTCGCCGGCACCGGCAGCCCAAGCCGACAGTTCGCTAAAAAATATCGGATCCATTGCCCGCCGTATTCGCATTGCTACTCTCGATATCATCAACGACGTAGAGCAACGAAAGCTTGCCGTGGTCAGCGGCGACCCGCTATTTCTCGATCCGCCGGCTTATAGCGCCAAGGACTCAGCCGTCTGGGCAAAACAAGTGCAAGAGCTCGGACCGCTGGAGACGCCCAAACAACAGTGGTTGGAAGCTGATGTCGCCAACCTCGGCAAATGGATCGCCATGCTGAACAGCGAGTTCGGCAGCACCGCATTTGGTGCCGACAAAACGGAAGCAGTCAATCCGACTTGGACGGAAATGAACGGGCTGCTTGCGGACATCAACAGCCACTACAAAAACCTGCAACAGCTATCAGCCGGCCCGAGCTTGGACAATATCGCCATCGGCGGCGCGGCGCTCAAGGTTCATGATGACGTGCGCAAGCTTCAGCACCCATGGAAACAAACCTTGGACATAGTGCAGCAGGGACAACATTGAGATTGAAGGAGTAAAAAATGCCCGCCAGTACCATTCAGATTACCTCTGCCGACAAGAAACAGTTCGAGGCATACGTGGCGCGCCCTTCCAGTACGCCCGCGCCGGCTGTCATCGTCATCCAGGAAATTTTCGGGATAAACCCATGGCTGCGCTCGGTAGCCGATCGGCTTGCGCAAGAAGGATACCTGGCCGTCGCCCCGGATCTTTTCCACAGGCAAGAACCAGGCATTCAGCTCACCGACAAAACGCAAGCTGAATGGGACAAAGCATTCCAACTCTACAAAGGCTTCGATGAAAACAAAGGCGTCGAAGATTTAATTGCCACGTTGGAGACGGTAAAACGTTTGCCGGAATGCAGCGGAAAAGTCGGCTCGCTAGGCTTCTGCCTCGGCGGAAAGCTGGCGTTTCTGATGTCCACGCGTTCATCCTCGGATGCAAACGTCAGCTTTTACGGAGTCGGCATAGAACAAAACATCAACGAGCCGGTAAAGCATCCGCTTTTATTGCATATTGCCGAAGCGGACGAACACGTGCCTGCCGCCGCTCAAAAGCAGATTCACGACAAACTGGACAACAACAAGCTCGTGACCATCTACGTTTATCCTGGAGCCGGGCATGCTTTCGGACGAGAGGGCTCCAAGCACGAGGATAAGCCGGCATTCGATCTGGCTTGCAAACGCAGTCTCGAGTTTTTGAAACACCACCTCGGACTGGCAGTCAAATCAGGTCGCTAGGAAGCGCGCTGCGTGGCGGCTGCCGTGGACGCGACGGATTGCAGAGCCGCGCGCAATTGGGCGAAGGTGCCGTACCTTTGCTCGGGACGCTTGGCCATCGCCGTGGACACCACTTCTGAAAGCTGAGGCACGGCGCTCAGCTCTTGGCGCAACTCAGCCATAGCCTGTGGTTGTTCGTTTATCTGCTTGTACATGGTGGCAAGCGGGCTGTCGCTGGCGGCCGGCTGCACGCCGGTGAGTGTTTCATACATCAGGCAGCCCATGGAGTAAATGTCCGAGCGCACATCGAGCTGCTGTCCGAGGCATTGCTCGGGGCTCATGTAATTGGGCGTGCCGAATACATCGCCGGTTTTCGTGAGATTGCCGGCGGTGCCCTCCAGCACTTTGGCCAGTCCGAAATCCACGATTTTGATCGAATATTTGCTATAGCTTGCTTCTTCGCATGCCACCATGACGTTGCTCGGTTTGAGATCGCGGTGCAAAATCCTCTTGTCGTGAGCATAGGCCATGGCGTCGCAAATTTGCATGAATATTTGCAGGCAATCGCGCAGCGGCAACTTGGCCCTGTTGTCTGAGATAAGCGTCGCCAGCGAAACGCCCGGCAAATACTCCATGACCAGAAACAGCTTGCTCGACTCGAACAAACCAAAATCGAGCACCGAGACAATGTTGGGGTGCTGCAGTCCGAATACGGTTCTTGCTTCGTGCAGAAAACGGCCGGCCGCCTGGAAGTCGGAGACATATCTGGTGTCGAGCATTTTAATTGCCACCACTTTGCGCAACAAGCGATGACGAGCTTTGTAGATCACACTCATACCGCCATGTCCGATTTCTTCCAGAAACTCGTAACTGGTGCCGAAGGCCGCCGCTTCCTTATCGGGAAACGCCAGCACCGTACCATCCTGGGGGCAAACGTCCATACCGCCGCCGACGACGAGATCGCATTTCGGACAGCGTTTGTCAGGCAACTTCTGAGGAGCCCTTTCTTGAAGCATCAACGGCAGGCGCCGCTGTTGCCGAATTTCTTGCCGTGACAGCAAGAACAGAAGCGAGCAGACAACAACGAGCAGATAAGCGCCGATGGCCTCGATTTCTTGCACGGATGAGAAGGCTGCCGACGCCGTCGGGAAGTTTTGCGTCATGAATCTGTAATCGAGCGCAGCGATCACAATCAGCAGTGTATAGCCGACCAGTCCGATGTAGGTGTAACGACGACGCACCGGGCTCAAGGCGAGAAGATAATGCTCGTATTCGCCTTCCCTGAAGAAAAACTGCGTGTAAGAAGTTGTGGCCGCCGAATACGCCAGCAAGGCGGCCATCAAAACCAGAGGAGCAAAAGGAAACGCCAGAAGGAAAAATGCCCCAGTCCAGAACTGCACATCGGAAGGAAAATTAGTGGGATGGCCGGCATTCTGCATGTAGATAACATAGGGGCGCAAGACACAGAAGCAGTAAAAAATGATGCTCAAAGTCCAGGCCAGCACATCGCGCCCGGCGGCCACCCAGGGAATCGTCAACACTGCGCGTCTGGCCGCCGGCAACTCGCCCGGCTCGAGTGTCAATTCTTCGTCGGCATAGACGAGCCTGTGTATGCGGCGGTAGATGTACTTCTGCGTTTTCTTGGCGAGGACCATGTTCCACGGACAAAGAAAGATGCCGTAGGCGATTGTAATCCAGAAGAAGTGTTTGACGAAGCCCATGCCTAAAAACATGGCTCCGGCAGCCATTTGCAGCGCCAGATAGAGGCACAGAATCGTCACTGCCAACTGCAGCCTGAGAGTGTATTTGTTATGTCTGCCTGAATACACGTCGGGTATAACCGGTAACGGCTAAAGCTAACTTTCCCAATCCACAGGCCGTCAAATCAGTGGGTTTCAGCCAGTTTAGCCGCTTCATCCAGCCGGCTCAAGCGTTTATTCAGCACTATTTCAGGACAGAGGTCGCGCCGGCAGTCGCGGCGATCCACCCAGCCTTTTACTAACGCTTCGCCCGGAGCGTCCACAATCCCGCCGGCGGCAGATGGTGTGAAAGTGACGGCGGCCCAGGCAAAACGGGTGAGGAAATGGCGGGCACCGAAGAATTGTTTGAGAGGGTTCGGCCCGGGGTGGTAGCGGAAGCCGGCATTGACCAGCTCTGCCCCGGCGGCCAGGTTGGCGCCACCCTCGATCATGTTCCACAATTGGTCATGAATCCAATTGCGGCGCTCGCGCTGGTGTTCGCGAAGATCGAGCCTGGTGTGATCGTCCAGGCTCTGCGCCAAGAGCCCGTAGCTGCGTAATCTGCGAACCGAGGATGAAGGAGCGCTATCGGCCGATGCCACCGCCGATAGTTGCTTCAAATCGCTATGCAGATCCCCGGGCTTTGCCGAAGCAAGGCCGAGCTGCCCCTGCAACCGCTGCCGGCTTTCGGCTCCGGCTCGCCACGAAATGAGCTTGGCGGCAAGCACGTCGGAGGCAAACAAACTCCCGGAGACAATGAACCCGATGCCGCCTGGTCCTGTGTAGCGGGGGCGCTTGAACACGCCTCCCAGATAGGTCGGCAGAGCACCGGCAAAGGCCCCCGTGCCGGCAGTGCTTGTGGCGAAGGCGTTGTCCCAGAATCGAAAAGACTTCAGCTCTGTAGCGCGTACATAATTGGTGACGAATTCCCGATCAGCCTCATAAGCGACATCACGCAGAACCCGCTGCTCTTGCTGAGCTTCTGCACCGCCGGAGGCGGACAACTCTTCTCTTTGAGCGAGAAGCTCCTGAACCTGAGAGTGCAACTGCAGGGCGCGGCGCTCAAAGGTGCGTCTGTCAAAACCGCGGTCGCGAACTCGAACCGCGTGCACTATATCGACAGTGGCGCCCGTCAACGACCTGGAAAGGAAGATGAGCTCGCCCAAAAAAATCAGAAACGGTCCTGATTGGGCAGTGCCCGCGCGCAAGTCCTGAGGGTGAGTATGGAATCGAAAGCCATTGGTGAAAGTGACGATGTTGCCGGCGGTGACTACAGAATAGGTGGCGGTGCTCAATGTCGCGATCGCCCACTTATGTGCCTTCGTTTCTCGCGGATTGTTCAAACGAAATCGACTGGTCATTTGCATCAGCTCGACTTCTCTGCCGATGATTTTCGCCGAGAGTTCATCCAGCGGTTGCCGGCTGACCAGCGTCCCGGACAGTTGCTCGGATGATGGCTGAGCACAGACGGCAGCCGCGTTGGTCAAAACCGTCAGGAACACAAGAGCCGTAGCTAGAGCCGGATGTCGAGCGATCACGCCTGAAAATTCCTCAAACCCGCAACACAATAAACCGGCAACGCGAGCCGGTCAACGTGAGAAAATCGGATATGTCGCTTCGGCAGAAAAATGAGCCCAAGTGGGTATATCAACTGCAGATCGGTCGTTCCCTAAACACCGCTATCTCGGCAATGAACACAGCCAGCAGCTCAAACGTTTCCCCACAGCAGACCAGCCGCTTCAACGGCGCGATGTGCCCTGTCTGCCAGCAAACGTTCCGCAACGGCGAAATCGTCTGCCCATCGGACATGGAGTTGCTCGTGCCGGCGGTGATCGACGCGCTTATCGGTACGGTAATCGACAGAAAGTATCGGCTGCTCAGCCTTTCGGGAAAGGGCGCCACTGCCAAGGTGTATCGCGCCACTCACGAATCGATCGGGCGCACCGTTGCCGTGAAAATCGTCGATGCGCCCACCGACGTCGCCTCCACTCGTGCCGTGGAGAGGCTGCGCAGGGAGGCGCGAGCGCTTTCGCTAATTAACCACCCGAATGTGCCCCGCCTGTTCGATGCCGGCCAGCTGGCTGACGGCTCGACCTACCTGGTCCTCGATTACTATGAAGGCTTAAGCCTGTACGACCGAATTCAGGAAAAGGGATGCGTCGCTCCGGAAGACCTGGTGCCGCTCATGGCGGAAGTGTGCGATGCCCTCGAACATATTCACGCGCACGGCATGATTCATCGCGACATTAAGCCTGAGAATATCATTGTCTTATCGAAGCCACAGGGGCGCATTCATGTCAAGCTGATCGACTTCGGAATTTGCAAGTTCGATGATCCAGGCAGTGAAGATAATGCGCGAGCCAATGCGGAATTTTGCGGCAGCCCACTCTACATGAGCCCGGAAAACATCAACGGAGTTCTGGTCGATCGTCGATCGGACGTGTATTCACTGGGCGCCACCATGTACCATGCGCTCTCCGGCAAGCCGCCGCTATCGGAGACCACCTTGATCGATATCGTTCACGCGCATCGAAGCGTGATGCCGTCCCCGATTAGTTACATACGTCCGGACGCGCAGGTGCCTCTGTCGCTGGAAGCGGCCGTTTTTCGCTCGCTGCAGAAGTTGCCCGGCAATCGCTACCAAAGCTCGTCCGAAATGAAACAAGC
>Ga0134128_10001303_pt1 | contig 32305 bp, 28 predicted proteins | sample KB31754_FD_96462 | JGI IMG/M metagenome (GOLD analysis project Ga0134128, IMG submission 96462) | Terrestrial soil microbial communities with excess Nitrogen fertilizer from Kellogg Biological Station, Michigan, USA - KB3-175-4 | ecosystem: Environmental > Terrestrial > Soil > Unclassified ... | reverse complement strand
CAGATCCTCGGTCGAGCCGTTGCCGCGCTCGAGCTTCAATCGCTTGGTCGGATGAAACGGTGTGAGATTCTCGAACAGGACCTTGTTGCGCGAGCTGTCCGGGGAATCGAAGTTGATCTCGCCGACTTTCAAGAGGGCGAAATAGCGTTCCCCATCCTTCGGCGGGCGGATGAGTCCCGAGATCGTGTCGCCCGTGCGCAGATTGAACCGGCGAATCTGACTCGGACTCACGTAGATATCGTCCGGCCCCGCGAGATAGGAGCTGTCTGCGGATCTCAGGAAGCCGAACCCGTCCTGCAGGATCTCGAGCACGCCATCGCCGTAGATGTTCTCGCCGTTGCGGGCGTGCGCCTTCAAAATCGAGAAGATGATGTCCTGCTTGCGCGAGCGGGCCATGTTCTCGAGGCCCATGGACTCGGCCAGCTTCACGAGCTCGTTGATCGGCTTCTGCTTGAGCTCGGTGAGATTCATCGACGCGCGCGACTGAGTGAGCTCTGCGGGGCTGATCACCTCCGCGTCGTCACCGCCATCGAACACGTCGATGTCGTTCATCATGTCATCGACGGGGCGGCCGTTGCCGCGGTTGCCGTCGCGATTCCCGTGGCGCGGACCCTTGGGCCGGTTGCGACCCTGATTGCCGAGATAGCCTCTCACTTGCGGCGCTCCGCCTGACTGGCCAGGGGCAGGTTGTTGTCCAGAAAGGCTGAAAGTTGGGATTTGGAAAGCGCGCCGACCTTCTGCGCCTCGACCGTGCCGTTCTTGAAGAGGATGAGCGTCGGAATGCCGCGAATGCCGAATTTGGGCGGCGTCTGCGGATTCTCGTCGATGTTGAGCTTCGCGATCTTCAGACGATCGCGGTACTCGTCGGCGAGCTCATCGAGAATCGGAGCGATCATTTTGCAGGGACCGCACCACTCGGCCCAGAAGTCGAGCAGTACGGGCTTGTCGGACTTGATTACGTCGTCGTTGAACGTCGCGTCGGTGGTATGCACGATGTGCGGGCTACTCACGCGGTCGAACCTCCACTGAGAGAGCTATGGGCTATGGGGCGTTTAGGGAACGAGGCGGCGATGAGCCTTCGGCGGAAACGGGGCGGGACGGCGAAAGCCGTGCCAGAAACACCCGACAAACGGTTAAACTAGGTCCTCGGTGACTACCGGTAAAGTCTACAAGGGATTCGGGATGGCAGGTGCGGACCCCGTTGGGCCTCTAGCCATCGCACGGGTTTCGCTGTCTTGAGCACCTTTGTAGCGCTTCCCGGAGCGCTTTTCAAGGCCCTGCCGGGTAAAGCGGCCGGGAAGGATAGAAAGGATACCGATTTGACAGCAACGAGTGACCAGCCTGCGAGTTCCGTCACGTTCGAGTCTCTGGGCCTCGTCCCACCCCTGATGCAAGGCATCCGCGACGCCGGATTCACGCACTGCACGCCCATCCAGGCGCAGACTCTCCCGATCGCGCTTTCCGGCAAGGATGTGGCCGGTCAGGCCCAGACCGGCACGGGAAAAACCGCAGCGTTCCTGATTGCGCTTTATCACACGCTCGCGACGCGCCCGGCTCCCCACGCCCGCTCCCGCACATCGATCCGCGCGCTCATCGTGGCGCCGACACGCGAGCTCGCAGTGCAAATCCACCATGACGCCGAGATTCTCGGACGGCACATGGGACTGAAGCTCGCGGTCGTCTATGGGGGCGTCGACTACGACAAGCAACGCCGCGAGGTGGGCGAAGGGGTCGATGTGCTGATCGGCACACCGGGCCGCATCATCGACTATTTCAAACAGCGCGTGTTCGACATGCGCCACGCACAGGTGCTGGTCCTCGATGAGGCCGACCGCATGTTCGACCTCGGATTCATCGCCGATATCCGCTACATCCTGCGCCGACTGCCGCCGCCCGAGAAGCGGCTTTCCATGCTCTTTTCGGCCACGCTTTCCCATCGCGTGCTCGAGCTCGCCTACGAGCACATGGCCAACCCGGAGCTCATCCGCATCGAGCCCGACAAGCGCACCGTCGATGAGGTGCGCCAGGTCGTCTATTACCCGGCGACGGAGGAGAAGGTGCCGCTGCTCATCGGGCTGCTGCGTCAGAGCGAGGCGCATCGAACGATGGTGTTCGTGAACACCAAGCGCAGCGCAGAGCGGCTCGAGCACGTGCTGCGCGCCAACGGCTTTCACGCGCAGGCGATCTCGGGCGACGTGCCGCAGAAGAAGCGCCTGCAGTTCCTGCGGCAGTTCCACGAGGGCGACCTCGCCGTGCTCATCGCGACCGACGTGGCCTCCCGCGGTCTGCATATCCCGGATGTGAGCCACGTGTTCAACTTCGATCTGCCGCAGGATGCGGCGGACTATGTGCACCGCATCGGCCGCACGGCGCGCGCGGGAGCGGAGGGCGATGCGATCAGCTTCGCCTGTGAGGAGTCGGCCGTCTCGCTCCCGGAGATCGAGGCATACCTCGGCCACAAGATCCCGGCTGGGACGATCTCTCAAGACCTGCTCAGCGGTCCGATCGTCTCGAGCCGCTCCGCCGCACACGGTGAATCCAGCCACGGTGGCGGCGGGGGCCACGGTAGTGCCGGCAGCCACGGTGGCCCCGGCGGCCGCGGCGGCGGCCGCAGCGGTCGTGGAGGGCGTGGCCCGCGAGGGCGCCGGCGCGGCGGCCGCACACATCCGGGCTCTTCCGATACGCGCCCTGGCCATTGAGGGCGGGGCGCGGGTTGCGCACCCCCCGTATCGAGTATCATGATCGCCGCGTGAAACGAGAGCGCGGGCGGCTCTCCTCTTCACAGCTATGGCGGACACCGAAGACAACGTCGACCGCAAGCTTTTCCGGAGCATGGAGAAACTGCGCCAGCTGCGCATCGAGCACCGCGACCTCGACGAGATCATCACGCGACTCGCGCTCGATCTGCATGTCGACGAGCTGCAGCTGAAACGCCTGAAGAAGCGCAAGCTGGTCCTCAAGGACCAGATCACACGCCTCGAAAGCGAGCTGATTCCGGACCTGAACGCCTGAGAGAGAGCTGCTGCACAGCCCCGTCTCCGGGCCGCGATGACGCCCGCTGGCAGACCCATGCCCATTTTCGTTACCCCGAGCCTCGCCATTGCCGACGCGGATATCGAGCTCTCGTTCGTGCGCGGCTCGGGGCCGGGCGGTCAGAACGTCAACAAGGTCTCCTCCGCCGTACAGCTGCGCTTCGACCTCGCCGCGACGACCTCCCTCGATGAGCCGGTGAAAAGCCGCTTGCGCGCCCTTGCCGGCCGAAGGCTGACGCAGGACGGCGCCGTTCTCATCGTCGCGCGCAACCACCGCACGCAGGAGCGCAATCGCGCCGAAGCCTGCGAGCGTCTCGCCGAGCTCGTCCGGGACGCGCTCATCGAGCCTCGTCTGCGCCGTCCCACGCGCCCGACCCGCTCATCGCGGGCGGCGCGCGTCGATGCCAAAACGCGGCGCGGCCGGCAGAAGCGCTTACGATCGCGAGTCGACTGGAACGACTAGCGCACCCGACTAGCGCACCCGACTCCCGCACGGACCCCATCTTGAGCGACCTCAGAGCCGCAGAGCGCCCGGGACCGCGAGACGCCCTCGCCGCCGAAACGGGCGGCCGGGCGCGCCAAGAAGCCTGCTGGCCGACTGCGCGCACGGCGTACTACACACTGTTTGTGCTCATCCTGTGCCTCACCTCCAACCAGCTCGACATCGGCATCGTTCCGTACCTCGCCTCGAGCATCAAGGCGGACCTCGCGATCTCCGACACCCTGCTCGGGCTGCTGCTCGGAGCGGCCTTCGGGTTGTTCTACACGCTGGTTGGCTTGCCGATCGCGTATTACGTCGACCGCTTCAGCCGCCGATGGATCCTCGCGATCGGCATCGCCGTATGGAATATCGGGACTGCGCTCTGCGGCATCGCGCAGAACTTCTGGCAGCTCTTCGCGGCACGCTTCCTCGTCGGCGCCGGTGAGGGCGTCAACGGCCCAGCCTCCTACGCCATCGTCGGGGATCTCTTCCCGCGGGAGAAGATACCGCGCGCGATCGCCCTCCTTCAGCTCGGATCGGTGATCGGTCCGGCGGTCGCGCTCGCCTTCAGCGCATGGCTCCTGCACATCTTCCTTGCCATGAAACCCATTCACGTGCCGTTCGGGATCATTCACGGCTGGCAGCTCATCTTCATCCTCATCGGACTGCCGAGCATCGCGATCGCCGCGCTGATTGTCGTCACCGTTCCCGAGCCCGCGCGCCACAGGATCCGTAATCAAATGGCCGAGGTCGGGGACCGGGCTGCGGGAGCGGAGGCCGGCATCATCGCCTGGATCAAGGACTATGCAGTTGCATTCCGCTTCATGAGGCGCCATTGGCAGGTCTACGCGCCGATGTTTGGAAGTCTCCTCGCCGGGGCATTCTCGATCGGCGCCGCTCAATGGATGCCGATCTTCTATGAGCGCACCTTCGGCTGGGCCCCTGCCCGGCTCGCCGCTTTGCAGAGCGGCGTCCAGCTGGTTGCACCGCTCCTCGGATTGATCGCGAGCGTCGTGCTCGCCGAGCGGTTCTCGCGCCGGGGGCGCGAGGACTCCGCCTTTCGCGTATACATCCTTTCGCTGATCGTCGCGGTGCCGGCGCTGTTCTATGTCTTGATGCCCAACGCCTGGATGGCATTCGGCGTCGGAGCACTCGGCTGGTTCTCGATCGGGATGTCCGGAGCCTCGCAAAACGCGGCGCTGCAGATCATCACCCCGGGCGAGCTGCGCGGTAAGGTGACGGCGCTCTACCTGCTCGTCTACAGCATCGTCGGCGTCGCCTTCTCGCCGGTGCTCTACGCGCTCATCGAAGACTTCATCCTGCGCGATGAATCCCAGATCCGCTGGGCGATCTTCTGGCCGCTCGTCCTCCTGCGTCCGCTCGCGCTCCTCATCGCCTGGTTCGGTCTTGGGCCCTACGGGCGCGAAGTCGCGCGCCTGGAGTCGCTCGAGCGCTCGTAGGACGGTGCAGATTCACGAAATGGCTCTCGAAGGGCACGCCCTTCTCTTTGATCGCGAGGAGGACCTTGAGCGAGTTGGCAGCCGGCTCGGCGTGATAGAGCTTCAGCATGGGCGTGCTCCGGGCGTGGTTGGGCATGGAAAGGCTCAGGCGTGGGTGACCTGCAGGATGCTGTGGCGGATCTCCTCGTTGAGTACGAGCTGCGCGTCCTCGGCGACACGCGTGAGCACTTCCCCGAACTCGAGCTTGCCCGTCGAGGAGGTGCCTACGACCCCGCGTTCGCGCAACAGATCGATGAAGTTCTCGAACAGCGAGCGGTCGAAGAACTCGGGCGAGTCGAACCCGTATACGAGGCTCATGCGCTGAGCCATCAGATGGCAGCGCTCCTCGAGCATCGCCTGGGTGAGCGCACCGCTCCCGGCCTTCAGCAATACGGCGATCGTGAGGTAATAGCGCTCGATCGTCTGCAGGCTCGACTGGGCGAGCAGCGACAGCTGCATGGCCTCGGCGGAGGTCGGCGGCGGCCGCCGCCAGGAGTCCCCGTCCGCGCCACGCTCGATCAGCCCGTAGCGCGCGAGCGCTTCGAGCACCGAGTCGATCACCGCGGGGGCTTCTTCCTCGCGGAACGCGAGAAACAGCTCGGAGGCGATGTAAGGATAGATGCGCCCGGCGAGGCGGTGGATGTCCTCGCGCTGCATGACGGCGTTGCCGAGGAACACGCACGCCACGAGCGAGGGGATGGCGACGACATGCAGCACGTTGTTGCGAAAGTAGGCCGCGAGCGCCGCCGACTCGTCGCTCATCTGCACGAGGTCCCCGAGAGGATGCGCGCGCCGGGAGACGACCTGCATCGATTCCCCATAGGCAACGATCTCCGCGCTCGAAAGCGCCGTCACCGTGACGCGCGGCCCGTACGGGCAGTCGCGCAGCAGCGCGAGATGCAAATCCAGGTGGCGCATCAGGTCCGCCTCGGCGAGGATGTGCCGCGGGGAAGCGAGCAGCGCGATCGCGAGCAGATTGATCGGCGTCACGGCGGCCGCCGCATTGATCCTGCGCATGATGGTCGCGGCGAGGTCGGCGACGGCCGCGTTGAACCAGGGAAGCCGCGCCTCATCGACCGGGCGGCTGCGCCACTCGGAGTCGTGACGCTCGAGCACCTGCGCAAGCGAGAAAGGTTCCCCGAGATTGACGTGCACGCGGCCGAACCGCTCGCGCAGCCGGGGCAGTGCGCGCAGCAGCCCGAAGAAGCTCTCCTTCTGTTTCGGCACTCCGGAGAGCTCGCCGATGTAGGTCTCGCCCTCGACGATCCGCTCGTAGCCGAAGTACACCGGAACGAACACGACGGCACGCGCGGGATCGCGCAGGAAGCTGCGCACGGTCATCGACAGCATCCCGGTCTTTGGCTGCAGGAGCCTCCCGGTGCGGCTCCTGCCACCCTCGATGAAGTACTCGATCGGATGGCCGCGCGCCATGATCGCCGCCATGTAGCTCGTGAAGACGACCGCGTAGAGGCTGCTGCGAAAGCTGCGGCGGATGAAGAACGCACCGCCCTTGCGCAACAGCCGCCCGATGAGCGGCAGGTCGAGATTGATGCCTGCCGCGATATGTGGAACCGCAAATCCCTGCCGATAGATCGCGTAGGACAGCAGCAGATAGTCCATGTGGCTGCGATGGCAGGGCACGTACACGATCTCGTTGCCGTCTGCGACCGCCTCGAGCGTTGCCGCGTGCTCGAAATCCACGCCGTCGTACAGACGATTCCACAACCGGCTGAGCAGGTGATCGAGAAAACGCACGAACGCATGCGAGTAGTTGGCCGCGATCTCCTCGGCTATCCGTTGTGCGGCTTTGAGCGCCTGGCGGCGAGTGAGGTTGCGCTCGCGCACTTCCTGCGCGACCGCCGCGCGCACGGCGCGCTTGCGCAGTACTTCGGCGACTATCGTGCGCCGATGCGACAGGTCGGGACCGATCCGCGCGGCTCTCTGCCGGCGATAGCGCGCGCGCAGCGCTCTCAAAACACGGCGATACCGCACGTTCGGAGCCGCGCCATCGCCCACGAGCTTGCGAAGCGAGACTGCCTCGTCGATCTCGATGAGCGTGTTGCGGCCGTTGAAGAGCACCTGGAAGAGCTTGCGCATCCGGCTCGTGAACGCCCAGTCCTCGACGAGCAGCAGCCGGAACCAGGAAGGCTCGCGTTGCGGGGCGCGCCCCCAGTACACGGCGACGGGCACCAGATCGATGTCGAGCTCGGGCCGGCGCCCGATGAGCTCCACCATCTCGGCGAGCGCCGCCGGCGGGCGCGGGTCGATGCGCCCGTCCCACAGCCCGCGCGGCTGGGCGAGATAGAAGTACGAGCGCAAATCGCGGGCCGCCGGCAGCAGCCGCTTGCGCGGCCGCGGCAGCTTCGACCGCACGCACGCGCTCTGCAGGACGGCAAGGTCGGTGACGCTGCGCCGCTCGAGAACGTAGCAGACCGGATTGTCGCGTTTGCCGAGGCGCTGCGCGGCCTCGGGAGGCAGCACGGTGAAGCGCACCCACAGGGCGAGGATCCGTCGCAGCAGCCAGGCCATGCCTCAACCCGGGGCGTGCCGATCGAGCGCTATCAAGAAGTACTCGAACAAATAGCGGATCAGGTCGAGCTCGCCGTGCAACCGGTGGTCGTCATCGAGCAGATGAACCGAGGCGCGGCAGAGCTTCGCGAAACGCACGCTGTCCTCCCACGGGACCACCTCGTCCCGCCAGCCGTGCACGATGGCAGTCGGGCAGTCGAGTGCCCCCTGGCGCAGCTCGGGAATCCCCGGGGTGTAGATCGCGGGCGCGAGCAGGAACACGCCGCGCGCGTGCAGAAGCGATGCCGCCGCGACCGACACGTATCCGCCGAGACTCGAGCCGACGAGCACGAGATCGCCCTCGAGACTCTGGCAGAACTCCATCAAGCGGGCGACGCGGTCGGCCGGAGCGTCGATGCCGCGATAGTCGACCGAGTCCGGCTCGAACCCCTCGCTGCGAGCGGTATCGGCGAGCGCCGTGATCTTGCGGCCCCAGGGACCGCCTTCCTGGCCGTGAGAAAAGACGACATGGCGGCTCGGCACGATCGGTCTCGGGCGCTCGACTCGGCGCTATCATAGCCGGGATGTCGCGCGGCTGGCGCTTCTCGATCGATCGCGGCGGCACCTTCACCGACGTGGTGGGGATCGCCCCGGACGGCCGGCTGCACGTTCGCAAGGTACTCTCCGCGGCGAGCGGTCGCCCGCGCGATCCGGGCCTCGATGCCGTGCGCACGATTCTCGAAGAGCATGCGCGCTCTGCCGCGATCGATTCCGTGAGAGTCGGCACCACGGTCGCGACGAACGCGCTGCTCGAGCGGACGGGCGATCCGGTTCTGCTCGTGACGACCGCGGGCTTCGCCGATGCGCTCGAGATCGGCGACCAGAGCCGCCCCGACCTCTTCGCGCTGCAGATCGTGCGGCCGGCGCCGCTACACACTGCGGTGATCGAGGCGAGCGAGCGCCTCGACGCATCCGGCGAGGTACTGATACCGCTCGATCGCGAGGCTCTGCGCGGCAGCTTATCGGCGGCTCGCGCGCTCGGCCTGCGTGCGGTCGCCATCGTTTTCCTGCACGCGTGGCGGCAGCCGCGTCATGAACGCGAGGCCGCAGCTCTCGCACGCGAGATCGGCTTCGAGGAGGTCTCCGTCTCTCATGAGCTCTCACCGCTCGTGCGCTACGGCGCGCGGGGTGGAACCACGGTCCTCGACGCCTATCTCGCCTCGGGCGTGCGCCGTTACGTCGAAAGCCTCGAGAGCGGGCTCGCGGAGCTCGACTCACATGCGCGGCTCGAGCTGATGCAGAGCCACGGCGGTCTCGCCGCGCCTCCTCGATTCCATCCTTCTTCGAGCCTGCTGTCGGGACCCGCTGGCGGCCTCATCGGCGCGCGGGCCGCTGCGACGCGCCTCGGCATCACGCGGCTCGTGACGTTCGACATGGGGGGCACCTCGACCGATGTCGCACTCATCGACGGCGAGCTGCCGCGACGTCACGAGCACTCGATCGCGGGCCTCACGATCCAGGAATCGATGCTCGATGTGCACACGATCGCAGCCGGGGGCGGTTCGATCCTCGTGTTTGCCGATGGCCGCGCAAGCGTGGGTCCGGCGTCGGCCGGCGCGGATCCCGGTCCGGCGTGTTACGGGCGAGGCGGGCCGCTCACGCTTACCGACGTCCAGGTGCTGCTCGGGCGGCTGCGGCCCGACACGCTGCCGAAGCTGTTCGGCCCCGACGGGACCCGCGCCATCGACTGTGCGGTCATCGAGCAGCGCTTCCGCGCCCTAGCCGCCGACGCGCAGGCCGCTGCGCCGGCCGACTCGCGAGCAGCGCCAGGAGCGGGACCCGAGCATCTCGCCAAGTCCTACCTCACGGTGGCCATTGCGGCGATGGCGAACGCAATCCGCCGCGTCTCCGGGCGAGAAGGTCTCGATCCGGCGGAGCTCACCCTCTTCGCCTTCGGGGGTGCCGCGGGACAGCATGCGTGCGGCGTTGCGCGCGCAGCGGGGATGCGACGCATTCTGACGCACCCACTCGCCAGTGTTCTCTCCGCCTACGGCATCGCCATCGCGGACCGCTCGACGCTGCTGCGCGCGAGCCTCAGGCAGCGCCTGGACCATGCAGGACTCGCCGCCGCCGTCGAGCGGCTCTCGGCGCTCGAAGCGCGTGCGCGCATCGAGATGGCGGACGCCGGTGCGCTCGAGAGCGACGTGGCGGCCGAGAGCGCCATCGTGCGGCAGCTCGAGTTGAGAGCGGGCGATAGCGAGACTCCGCTCGCAGTGCCGCTCGATTCACTGGCCGCCGTCGAGCGCGAATTCCGCGCGACGTTTCGGCGACGCTTCGGCTTCGATCCGACCGGGCTCGAGGTACTGATCGAGGCAGTGGGCCTCGAGATGCGAGCCTTCGGCCTCGAAGCGCGCGAGCTGCAGGCGCCGGAGGAGGACGCATCGACCGCTCTGCCGCGCACGGGCCGGGTGTGGTTCGACGGCTGGCGCGAGGTGCCGATCCTCGCAAGCGCGGGGCTGCGCACCGCGATTGCGGGTCCGGCACTGATCGTCGCTCCGCACTCGACGCTCGTGGTCGAGCCGGGATGGACGGCGCGGCCGATGGCGAACGGGGAGATTCTGCTCGAGTTTGAAGAAGCCGTTCGACGCGAGGTCGCGGGAGGTGCCGAGCCGGTTGCGCAAGCTCGCGCCAGCCTCGCCCCGCCCATGGGCGCACTCATCGAGCCCTCGCGCATCGAGATCTTCAACAATCTCTTCATGCACGTCGCCGAGCAAATGGGCGAAGTACTGCGTCAGACGGCGCAATCGACGAACATCAAGGAGAGGCTCGACTACTCGTGCGCGGTATTCGATGCCGCAGGCGGCCTGGTCGCCAACGCGCCGCACATGCCCGTGCATCTCGGCTCCATGGGCGCGAGCGTACGTGCCGTTCTCGCCGCGCACGGCGGCCGAATGCGCCGCGGCGACGCCTGGCTCCTCAACAGTCCCTATCACGGCGGCACGCACCTGCCGGACATGACTGTCGTGACTCCGGTATTCGCGGGACATGATGCGGAAGCATCCAGCGCAACCGCGGCGCCGGATTTCTTCGTGGCCTCGCGTGCGCATCATGCAGACATAGGCGGTGCAGCACCCGGCTCGATGCCGGCGTTCAGCCGCCGCATCGAGGAGGAAGGCGCTCTGTTCGAGGACTTCCAACTTGTAGAGCGCGGTCGCCTTCGCGCGGCCGAGCTCGAAGCCCACCTGCTCGCGCCTGCCTACCCCGCACGCAATCCGCGGCAGAACCTCGCCGATCTGCGAGCGCAGCTCGCCGCGAACGCTCGCGGAGTGATCGAGCTCGAGCGCGCCTTGCGCGAGCACGGTCTCGAAGCCTTGCACGTCGGCATGCACGCCGTGCAGGAGAATGCCGCGGAGTGCGTGCGCCGCGCGATCGAGCGGCTGCGGCCGGGGGAGTTCCGCTGCGAAATGGACGGCGGCCAAGTCATCGCCGTTCGCATAGATATCGATCGCACCCTCGGCCGTGCGCGAATCGACTTCAGCGGGACCTCGCCGCAGGGCGCGCACAACTTCAATGCGCCGCGCGCGGTCTCTATCGCGGCCGTACTGTACGTTTTTCGTACGCTCGTCGATCGACCGATACCGCTCAACGAGGGCTGCATTGCCCCACTCGACATCGTGATCCCGCCCGGCTCGATGCTCGATCCGCTCCCTCCCGCGGCCGTGGCGGCAGGAAACGTGGAGACTTCGCAATGCATCGTCGATGCCCTCTACGGCGCCCTCGGCGCGCTCGCCGCATCGCAAGGCACGATGAACAATCTCACCTTCGGCGACGAGCGGCTGCAGTACTACGAGACGATCGCCGGAGGGTCCGGCGCCGGCCCCGACTTCGATGGTGCGAGCGCAGTGCAGACCCACATGACGAATTCGCGCCTGACCGACCCCGAGACTTTGGAGGCACGCTTCCCGGTACTCGTGCGGGAGTTCCGCATCCGGCGTGGCTCGGGCGGGCCGGGCCGCCATCGCGGGGGCGACGGGGCGGTGCGGCGCCTCGAGTTCCGCGCGCGGCTCGCCGGTGCGCTGCTCGCGAACCGACGGCGCGTGCCGCCGTTCGGACTGGCCGGCGGGCGCGACGGTGCCGCAGGCGCGGCGCGCCTCATCCGCGCCTCAGGGGAGGTCGAGACGCTTCCCGCAACCGCGAGCTTCCGGCTGGAGCCAGGCGATCAGCTCGAGATCCTCACGCCGGGGGGCGGTGGCTGGGGCCGAGAGCAGAGATAGCGGCCTCTATTTCCGAGTCGACGCGCTGCTGCGAAGTCGCGAGGCGGTTGACGGCGACGGTGCGCGCGCGGCTCGTGCCATCCCGATAGGTGATGAGCCACGCGTGGAAATCCGCCGGTCTGACCAGCGCGATTCCGAAGAGCAGATTGACCTCGCCCCCGGCGACCGTTTCGCGCCGGTTGACCCGCTCGTCGCAAATGACGAAGTAGCTGTCTTTCGGCTCGCCGCCCGCGAACGCCCCTTCTCTGTCGAGCTCGCCGAGGAACTGCTGCACCTGTGCCTGAGCGCGGTGCCAGCTTCGAGGCTCGTTCGGTGCGGCAAGCAGCCAGCGCGCGCTGCGCTCGATGCTCCGCACGATGAAGAGCGCAAGCCGCCGGGCGGGAAGCGGACGCAGGTCGGCGCCCGATGCATCGCCAGCGAGAGTGCACGGCGTAAGGCGTGCGCGTCCGCTCGAGCGGACGGACTGCAGGGTATTGATGCCGGATTGCGCGAGCCGCTCGCGCTCCGGATCGCTGACGGTCGTTGCAAGTTTGAATGTCGACCGCAGGATCGGCTCCTCGCCCTCGGCAGGTGCCCAGAGGGGCAGCTGCTCGTCGCCCCGTGCGAGCAGGCCCGCGGCCGCCGCGGCCGATCCGAAGAGCTCGGTGCGGTTGCGCACCCGGTCGAGAGCGATGAGGCGCGGGAAGAACATCGCGGCGCTTGCGCTGCGGAACGGCCAACAGCGGAACGCTGCGAGCGCCGCCTGCGGCGTGCTCCAGTCGGCCGGCGGATCGATCAGCAGCAGCGCGTGCCGGTCGCGGCAGAAACGCGCGGCGACGAGCAGTGTCGCGAGGCCCACGTCCCGCTCGCGGCTCAGGGGCGGAATGCAGAGCAGATCGAAGCCTTGCTCGGCGGCCAGCGCGTGCAGCCCGGTGCGGCTTGCGGCAGAGCCGATGACGTCGTAGTCGGTGAGCGGTGCGCCGTCGTCCCCATCGTTGCGCGAGCTCACGTAGCGAACGGCGGGGCCGCTCGGCCCGCCCGCCGTTCTCTCGGGACGAATCGCGGGCGGCGCGCCCTGCAGTCGGGCTAGAGTAGATTCGAGGAGCAAATCTCCGATGAATCGAGCCGAGCCCGGCTCGATCGACACGCGCCGGAAGATCTCCTGGTCCTCGATCTGCTCGGTGCCGGGCAAGCGGACACGCTGGACGACCAGATTGAAGCGATCGCGCTCGGACTCGCCGAGACCATCGTAATCGACGGAGGCACGCAGATACTCGCGCGAGCCCGGATTGACGCCGCAGAGCGTGAGCTCGTCCCGCTCGGCAGGCAGCGTGAGCGTCGGCGGTCGCGCGCCGTTTGCGACGCGGGTAACGATCGCCTGACGGCCGCCGTTCTCGAAATACTGCTCGATCGCGTACGAGAGCGTCGAGGGTTGCCACAGCCCGCCGAAGGTCTGCTGGAATGCGCCGAAGCTCGCTACTCGGACGGGTCGATCGACGGGGCCCTTGAGAGTGCGTCCGACGAAAGCAGTCACGCCGGTGGGCGAGCGCTCGATCGCGGGCTCGGGCTCGGGCTCTGGGCGAGCGCCGCCGCTCGACGGCGAGTCGAACGCACGGTGCTCCGCCAAATTTGATCCCCCGGTTCCAATCGCCGCGCTTGTCGCCGGAGGGAGACTATCAGAAGAGCGAAGGCGAGTGCAGGGAAGCGTCGTGTCAGGGCGGTGTCGTGTGAAACGCCGCGTGCGTATCGGGCGCTCCGGCCTGCTCGGCGTCCGAGGTTTGTTTCGCAGTAACCGGCGATTTTCCGTCCGGCGTCATCTGGTCAGCCGGCAGGTCCGTCTTGCCGTCCCAGTTCGAGCCGTCCGGCAGCGCGTTGCGCACCTCGAGCGCACTTGCGAGCACCTCGTCGACCGAGTCTGTCGAGGCGCTCTCGGCGTCCTGCGGCTCGGAGACGGGCACCGGGACGCCGCGGGGTGTGCGAGCGAGCTGCATGACGAGCTCGCCGTCGATGCGCAGATGACGTCGCGCGAGCTCCCGCTCGAGGCGCGGGCCGAGCGCCTTCGCGAGGAAGCGACGTATCTCGCGCTTCGTGGCCGCGTCCGCATCGGCGCCGCTCGCTGCGGTGTGCGCTGTGCTGCTCGCTTCAGTGTGCGGCGCGCCGGTTGCCGGTCGAGTCGTCCTGGGCGCCTCGTCCTGCTCGATCTTCTTCCAGCGCGGATCGTCCTCGAGCGAGCCGAATGCCTGCATGTAGAGCCTGCCGTCGTGCCAGCCGAACACGTAGGGCTCGTTCACGACGCGCACCGGCGTGCCGAGCGGAACCTTCTCGAAGAGCGCGTCGATGTCCTCCGGGAACAGGTGGATGCACCCGTGGCTCACGCGCAGTCCGACTCCCGCCGGCTTGTTGGTGCCATGGATGAGATAGCCGGGCCAGGCGAGATAGAAGGCGCGATCGCCGAGTGGATTGTCCGGACCCGGACCGATGGCCGCAGGCAGCTGATCGCCCTCTTCGCGATGCTCCCTGATGATCGACGGCGGCGGCCGCCACGTCGGATTCTTTTCGCGCCGCACGATTTTGGTGACACCGACGGGTGTGCGCCAGCCGACCCGCCCGATGCCGATCGGATGGGTGTACACGAGCTGCGGCTCGCCTTTCTTGTGCGGCGGGAAGTAATAGAGCCGCATCGCGGCAATGTTGATGACGATGCCGCTGTGCGGCACAGCGGGCAGTACGAACTCGGTCGGCAGCACGACTTTGTGACCCGCACCGGGCACCCACATGTCGACGCCCGGATTGGCGCGCGAGATCTCCTCGTAACCCAGATCGAATAGGCGGGCGATATCGACGAGCGTGTCGTCCTTCGTCGTGTGCGTCACCTCCAGCTGCCCGATGAGGTCGTCCTTCGGATCGAGCTCGAATTTGAACGTCGCGACGGGCGCCGAGCCCATCGCGGACGGCGGAGGTGGCGGCGGAGCCGGAGGCGCCGGCTGCGCATGCCGCTGATGCATCGACCAGGGCGGCCCGAGGAGAGAGCAGCCTGCGAAGATTGCGGAGAGCAGCGCGGCGCAGACGGGCGCTGCGGCGCGTATAGGCGAGCGGCGATCTGCCATGACGCGGCGATTATGACATCCGCGACCGCGGACTTCACCGCTCCGCCACTGTCGGCGATCGGCAACAAGCGCGCGCGAACGCTCTTGCGAGGGCAGACGGCCTGTCGCTTGGGCTAAGGTTTGGGGAAAGAAAATGCCCCAGGCCTTTTGGGCCTGGGGCGAGAATGCGGACTTTCGATGAAGGGAAGGAAGTCCGCTAGGGGATCCGCTTCGTCAGTGCAGTCTGGCCCAATGCAATATTCGAATGTCCTCGCTCGCCACATCGAAGCTCTGCGCGAGCAGCGTCCGCAGCTCCCGGGTGCCCATGCGCCCCTCGACGAGCGGTATCTTCAGCTCCACGACGCCGCTCCACTCGCTGCCCGGATGCCTCGCGCGCTGCGCGGGAGGAGAGGTTGCAGTGACGAAGTGGGTGTAGTACTTGGCGGCCATGAAGGAAGCGTAGTCGGCGGACCAAAGAGTGGCCGTGAAACGCTCCACAGAACCCCTGCAATAAGTCCCTGCCACGCAGGCCTTCAAATGGGTTTGGACATAACGCAGCCGGTCGGGTGATGGGACGATTCAGACCGCCGCAGCAACCCGGCTCTCAATACATCACGCCCGAGGGCGCACGGCGGCTGCGCGCCGAGCTCGACGAGCTCTGGCGCGTCGAGCGGCCCCGGGTGACCCAGGCCGTCGCCGAGGCGGCCGCACAGGGTGACCGCTCTGAGAACGCGGAGTACACCTACGGCAAACGCCGGCTGCGGGAGATCGATCGGCGGGTGCGCTTCCTACGCAAGCGGCTCGAAGGCATGGTCATCGTCGAGCGGCCCCCCTCCGACCTCTCACGCGTGTACTTCGGCGCGTGGGTCACGCTCGAGAGCGAAGCGGGGATCACCGCGTGCCATCGCATCGTCGGACCCGACGAGATCGACGCCGCGCGCGAGCACATCAGCATGGACTCGCCTCTCGGACGTGCGCTGCTCCGCAAGGGCATCGACGATGAGGTGACGGTGGAGCTGCCGGACGGCTCGCGCACCTTCACGATCGTGTCGATCGCGTACGAGCCCCCTACCAGATGACGCGCACGTTGCGGAACTGCCAGGGATCGCTCGGGTCGATGTCTTCGGGAAACAGCCGCTCACGCTCGTGCAGCGGCGTCCAATCCGTGTAGCGCCCGACGACGGGGCCGAGATAGGGAGTGCAGATCTCGAGGCTGCGACGGAAGTCTATCTCCTCCGGCTCGACGATCCCGCAGTTGGGATTCTCCATGGCCCAGACCATCCCGGCGAGGCACGCGACGGTCACCTGAAGGCTCGTCGCGTTGTTGTGCGGAACGAGGCGCCGTGCCTCCTCGATCGAGAGCTGCGAGCCATACCAGTACGCATTGCGCCGATGACCGGCGATGAGCACGCCGAGCTCATCGATGCCGCTCACGATATCCTCCATCAGAATGCGCTGGCGCTCCTGCTGGATGAAATTGTGTCCCGCAAGCTCATGCAGCGAAACGATCGCGGCATCGCAGGGATGGTAGGCGTAGTGGACGGTCGGCCGGTACGTGACCTGCGCGCCATCCCGCAGCGTCAAATAATCCGCGATGGAGATCGACTCCCCGTGCGTGATGCAGAAGCCGTGGAAGCGGCCGGCGAGCGGCGTCCAGGTGCGCACGCGCGTCGCGGCTCCGGGCTGCGCGAGATAGATTGCGCATTGCGAGCCCGCGTCGTGGCGCTTGCCGTCCCGCGGGAAATTGCGCTCGTGCGTGCCCCAGCCGAGCTCTGCGGGCTGCGAGCCCTCGCTGACGAAACCCTCGACCGACCAGGTATTGACGAACTCGCCGTGCTTCTTCGGTACGTTCGAGACCTGGGTGTCGCGCTCGGCGATGTGGATCACTTTCACGCCCAGACGGCGCGCGAGCTCCCCCCAATCCGCCCGACTCGAGGGGCTGCCCGCCTCGACCCCGATATCGGCGGCAAGGTTGAGCAGAGCCTGCTTGACGAAATGCGAAACGAGGCCGGGATTCGCCCCGTGCGTGAGCACCGCGGTCGGCGCGCGGGCGTTGCCCGGTTTGAGGGCGAGCGCCTCCTCGCGCAGCGCGTAGTTCGTGCGCCGCCCGGCAGGGACCGTCGGATCGGTATAGCCGCCCGGCCAGGGCTCGATGCACGTGTCGAGATACATCGCGCCCTTCTCCCAGCAGAAGCGGATGAGCGCGATGCTCGAGACTTCCACCGAGACATTGAGAACGAAGTCGCCGCGTCCGACGAGCGGAGAGAGCACGCGCCGATGGTTCTCGCGCGTCAGCGGCTCCTTCACGAAACGGATGCCGTACTGCTCGGCCTCCGCCTTGCCCGCATCGTGAGCGGTGACGATCGTCAGCCGGTCCGGTGAGATGCCGATGTGACGCAGGATGAGCGGCAGGACGCCCTGTCCAATGCTGCCGAAACCGATGAGGACGATGCGTCCGGGAAAATCGATGTGGGTCTTGTCGTTCGCCATGATGGATGAGTCGTAACAGATTCGAGCCAGTCGCCGCAACGAGCCGGCGATCATGGCCCGGCGAAGCCCTCAACGCCAGTGCGGAGGGTACGTGCGATCGTAACCCGGGAGCTGCTCGATGCGTGCGATCCACCGCTCGAGGGCGGGATAGTTGGCCGAGAGCGGCAGGAAGCGCGCGGAGAGCTCGCGCGCCTCGGGCTTGGCGAGCGCGCGCAGCAGCAGCTGCAGGGACGGGAAGATGACGATGTCGGCCGCAGAGAAGCTCTCGCCGACGACCCAGTCGGACCGCGCGAGGCGCGCCTCGATCGAGCGCGCTTCGCTCGCGACCACGTGCATCGAGCTCGCGAGCTCCTCTGGGCGGATGCTCGACTGCGCCGTGAAGAACGCGCGGACGAGCTTCATCACCGGCTCCTCAACGTACGATTGAAACTCGCAGATCACGCGCATGATCACGCCCGACTCCTCGGCGGTGCGACCGAAGAGCGGCGGCTCGGGGTACTTCAGATCGAGGTAGTAGAGGATCGCGAGCGACTCGAACACGACGTAGTCGCCGTCCTGCAGTATCGGGACTCGGCCGCGGAAATTGAGCGCGAGGATCTGGGGCGACTTGTGTTCCTGCTTTGAGAACTGCAGCACATGGCTCATGTACGGCAGGCGCTTGTGCTCGAGCGCGAGCAGCACCCGCCAGGAATACGGGCTACCGCTGCCCCAGTAGACGTCGATCGCCATATACTTCGTTCGGATTGGCCGCTTGCGTGATTGTATATGCCCGACGTGCTCTTCTCGACGCTGATCGAGCCCGGCGAGCTCGCAGCACTCCTCGATGCACGCGGCATGAGCCCCTCATCGGGCGCAGCGCTCGCGATCGTCGATTGCCGTCATGACCTCGCGCATCCGGAGTGGGGCGCGCAGGCCTATGCGGCGGGGCACATCCCGGGTGCCTCGTTCGCGCATCTCGATCGCGATCTTTCCGACCCTGTGCGACCCGGAAGCGGGCGGCACCCGCTGCCCGATCCCGAGCGGCTCTCGGCAACTTTCGGAGCCTGGGGAATCGATCGGAGCGTGCAGGTCGTTGCCTACGATCAGGGCTCCGGTGCGATCGCAGCGCGTCTTTGGTGGTTGCTGCGCTTCCTCGGACACGAACGGGTCGCCGTGCTCGATGGCGGCTTTGCCGCCTGGGAGGCTGCGCGGCTTCGCATATCCGCCGAGAAGGAGCGGCACGTTGCGCGCCGCTTCGAAGGCGCGCCGCACCCGGCATGGGTTGCAACGGCGCACGACGTCGCGCGCGGCCTCGAGCGCGGCGACATCGTGCTCGTCGATGCGCGTGCGGCGGATCGGTTCGCTGGACACAACGAGACGCTCGACCCGGTGGCGGGTCACATCCCCGGCGCGCGCAATCATCCGTACTCCCGCAACCTCGGTGCCGACGGCCGGTTTCTTCCCCCGCACGAGCTCGGCAGACTCTGGCGCGAGACACTCGGCGGCGCATCGCCGCAGCGCGTCGTCTCGATGTGCGGCTCCGGCGTGACCGCCTGTCACAATCTTCTCGCGCTGGAGCGTGCCGGGCTCGCCGGTGCGCGTCTCTATGCTGGATCGTGGAGCGAGTGGTGCCGCGATCCGACGCGGCCCGTGGCGCGGCCGTGATCGGATCAAGAGTGACACGCTCAATTTTTTGTTATCTTGCGGGCCGATGGCCGCAGACCCGAAGAGCGCCCTGACCGGCGCGGATCGCAAGTTCAATCCGGCGCAGCCCTGGAGTGTCGAGGACTCGCTCGATCTGTACCAGGTCGGAGCCTGGGGCAAGGGGTACTTCTCGATCAACGCTGCCGGCCACGTCGTCGTTCGGCCCGACACCCAGCCGGTCCGCGAAATCGATCTGTTCGAGGTCGTCGAAGGGCTGAAGGCGCGCGACCTCGCAACGCCCGTCGTCGTGCGCTTCTCCGATATCCTCGCTCACCGGCTGCGCTCACTGCACGCCGCATTCGCCCAGGCGATCGCCGAGAACGACTACCGCAACCGCTATGCGGCGGTGTATCCGATCAAGGTCAACCAGCAGCGGCTCGTCGTCGAGGAAGTCTACCGCTACGGCAGCGAGTTCGGCTTCGGGCTCGAGGTCGGCTCCAAGCCCGAGCTGCTCGCGGTGATGGCGATGACCGAGAACGCTCCGGACCGACTCATCGTATGCAACGGCTTCAAGGACGACAGCTACATCGAGGCGGTGACGCTCGCGACCAAGCTCGGCCGCACGATCATTCCGGTCGTCGAGAACTACGACGAGCTCGGCCTGATTCTCAAACACGCCGAGGCCTACGGGGTACGGCCTCGCATCGGCGTGCGCGTGAAGCTCTCGAGCGAGGGCTCGGGACGCTGGCGCGAGTCCACCGGGGAGAAGTCGAAGTTCGGCCTGTTCATCACCGAGATCCTCGAGCTCTTCAACGTGCTCAAGGCGCGCGACATGCTCGATTGTCTGCAGCTCGTCCACTGCCACCCGGGCAGCCAGCTGCAGGACATCCGGCGCGTGAAGGACGCCGTAAACGAGCTCGCTCACGTCTATGCGGAGTTGAAGCTCATGGGCGCGGGGCTTCAGTACATCGACGTGGGCGGCGGCCTCGGCGTCGACTACGACGGGACCGGTACGAATTTCTCCTCGTCGATGAACTACACGCTCAACGAATACGCGAACGACGTGGTCTACCGCATCGCGAGTGTGTGCAATGCCCGCGATGTTCCCCACCCGATGATCGTGAGCGAGTCCGGCCGCGCGATCGCCGCATATCACAGCGTGCTCATCTTCGATGCGCTCGGATCCTCCGCGCTCGATAAATTCCGCGTGACGGGCCGGGTCGCCGAGGATTACGCGGGCGCGGAGGAGTTGCCCCAGCCCGTCGAGGACCTGTTCGAGGCGTACCGCACCGTGAGCGAACGGCGTCTCGTCGAGTGCTACCACGATGCCCTGACCGCGCGCGAGCAGGCTTTGCAGATGTTCACGCTCGGGCTTCTCTCGCTCGAGTTCCGCGGCCTCGCGGAGCGGCTCTACTGGGCGACCTGCGCGAAAATTCGGGACTGTTGCCGACGGCTCGACCGTATTCCGGAGGAGCTCGAGAATCTGGAGTCGATCCTCTCGGACACCTACTTCTGCAACGTCTCGGTCTTTCAGTCGCTGCCCGACAGCTGGGCGATCGATCAGCTCTTCCCGATCATGCCGATTCACCGGCTGGACGAGCGGCCCACCCGCACCGGAGTGCTCGCGGACATCACGTGCGATTCGGACGGCAACATCGACCGGTTCGTCAGCCAGCACGACGTGAAACGCTCGCTCGAGCTGCACGAGCTAAGACCCGGAGAGGAGTACTACCTCGCTGCCTTCCTCGTCGGGGCCTACCAGGAGACCCTCGGCGATCTGCACAACCTCTTCGGCGATACGCACGTGGTGCACATCCGCTTGCTCGAGGAGGGCGGCTGGTGGATCGAGGAGATCGTGAAGGGAGACACGGCCAACCGGGTGCTCGAGTACATGGAGTACGACGTAGCCGAGCTATACCCGGCTCTGGCTCGCGACTGCGAACGGGCGATTCGCGACGGGCGGATGACCGTCGCCGAGAGCCAGGCTCTCAAGCGCTTCTACGAAGGCGAGCTGAACGGCTACGCGTATCTCGAGCCCGCCGGCAGCTGATGCCGGTCACGATCCGGTCCTCGTGAGTACGAGCCCCGCCAGCAACAGAAAGATTGCAGCGGCGACCGCGCGGATGAGCTTCAAAGGCAAGCGGTGCGCCGCGACCTCTCCGATGAGGATCGCGAGGGCGTCCATGGCCAGCATGCCGAGCACGCTCCCGGCGACGACCGGAACGAGCGTCTGATAGCGCGCGGCAAGGGTCGCCGTCGTGATCTGTGTCTTGTCGCCCATCTCGGCCAAGAAGAATGCAACGACCGTCGTGCCGAAGACGCCGAACCGAGGGCGCACCGGCTCTTCGCGCTCCTCGTAGCGGTCGGGAATCAGGGTCCAAACGGCCATCGCGAGGAAGGCGGCCGCGACGATGAGCCGCAGGATCGAGGGCCGCACCTCGCTCGCGACCCAGGCCCCCAACGCCCCTGCCATCAGGTGATTGACGATCGTCGCGCATAGGATGCCGAGCAGGATGGGGACGGGTTTACGAAACCGGACGGCGAGCACCAGGGCAAGGAGCTGGGTTTTGTCGCCGAGCTCGGCGAGGGCGACGACGGCGGCGGAGACGAGGAAAGGGTGCACCGCAGCGATTGTGCCGCATCCGTTGCTTCCCGCCGAGGCCGGGAGTAGCATCTTCGCGGCGTTCGTTTCCGCACCGTCAGTGGTCTTTTGTGTGTGTGTGTTGAAGTTCCTTCCTCCCCGGCACCCAACACTGCCGGTGCACGAACGCAGGTGCAGGCCGCCGGCCCCAAGCGCCCGCATTGACTGAAACTGCCGATCGTGTGCCTTGAAGCCTTGCCTGTCTCGAGTTACGACCACGCGGTACATGCGACCGACTCGTGCGGTTCGCCGCTGTCCGCATTCAGCGAGATGATTGGATGACGACGATCTATGTGGGGAACCTCCCCTTCAACGCCACCGAGCAGGACGTCCGCTCCCTCTTCGAGCGTCACGGCAAGGTGGAGTCGGTCAAACTCATCAATGATCGCGAAACCGGCAAGCCACGCGGCTTCGGTTTCGTCGACATGCCGCAGAACGAAGCTCAGGGCGCCATCCAGGCTCTGAACGGTCATCAGTTGAGCGGCCGACCGCTACGCGTCAACGAGGCTCAGGAACGCCCGCAGCGCCCTCGCCAGGGCAGCGGTCCGTTCCGCCGTTAACCGTCCCCTCCTCTTTAGACCTGTCACCTTGGGTCACGGCAAAAGCCCCGCCTTGTGCGGGGCTTTTTCCTGCCCGAGAGGAGCTTTCAATGCGGGCGAATCGCAACCCTCGCCTCCCGCGGGCCGCGTTGCTCGCGTCGATCGTCCTGATCGTCGCAGGCTGTGCATCGAGCTGCAGCACACCGAGTGGCTCACCCACGACCGGCGCACCGCGGGCAGGCAGCGGACCGCAGTCCGCGGGCAGCCGAGTGGGCGGCCGGAGTGTGGCGGCTCAGGCACCCGACCCGGCCGAGCAGGCGACGGCCGCAGAGCTCGATCGCATACTGGGCGGTGACCAGCGCTCCCCGGAGCATCGCGCTCGCGATGTGTATCGGCATCCGAAGGAGACGCTGCTCTTCTTCGGTATCAGGCCCGACATGCGGGTCGTCGAGGTCTGGCCGGATGCCGGCTGGTATACCGAGATCATCGCCCCGCTCGTGCACGCTCGCGGCAAGTACTACGCGGCGCTCGAGCCGGCGGACCCACGAAGCACATATGTCAGCAGGCGCCAGCAGGCATTCCGCGACAAGCTCGCGGCTCGCCCGGACCTCTATGGCGGAACGGAACTGACCGCACTCGGTCGGGGCAGTGGCGGAGATATCGCCCCTCCGGGCTCGCTCGACATGGTCCTCACGTTCCGCAATCTCCACGACTGGATGAGCGGTGAGTGGGCTCCCGAGGCTCTGGCGGCGATGTACCGCGCATTGCGACCCGGCGGCGTTCTCGGTGTGACGGATCACCGCGGCAACCCGGGCTTGCCGCAGGACCCGCGAGCCCGCAACGGATACGTGAATGAGGACTACGCGATCCGCCTGATCGAGGCGGCAGGATTCAAGCTCGTCGCCAGATCGGAGATCAACGCGAATCCGAAGGACACCAAAGATTATCCGCAGGGTGTGTGGACGCTTCCCCCGACCTACCGGCTCGGCACAAGCGACCGCGACAAGTACGCGGCGATCGGCGAGAGCGATCGCTTCACGCTCAAGTTCATCAAGCCGAAACCTTAGCGGGTGCGCCGCGTCTCACCACATCTCCTTGAGCTTCGCTCCCACATCGAGGGTCGCATCCTCCCCCGCCTTGAGAGTCGCCTCCGCGAGCTGTGTGCCGCGGATGGTCTCGGCATCGAACGCCTTCAATACCTTATCCGTCATGAAACGGCTGCGGCCGCCGTAGACGTGCGCATCGGACTGGCGCGACTGGCTCGTGACCTGGAAACGCAGCGGCGCCATCAGAATGAGATCGTTCTGCGCGCGCGTCATGGCGACATAGAGCAGCCGCCGTTCCTCCTCGATCAGCTCCGCTCTGCCGGTTGCAAACTCCGACGGAAAGCTGCCGTCCACGACGTTGAGGAGGTACACGGTGTCCCACTCCATGCCTTTGGCGGAGTGGATGGTCGAGAGCACCAGGTAATCCTCGTCGAGCACCGGCTGGCCGGCGAGATCGCTCGTTGCATCGGGCGGATCGAGCGTGAGCTCCGTGATGAAACGCTCGCGCGAGACGTACTGTCCCGAGAGCAGCTCGAGCTGATCGAGATCGCCGACGCGCGTGTGGAACTGCTCGTAGATCCTCTCGAGATGCGGCCGATACCACTCGCGCGCGAGATGCACCTGTCCGGGCCACTGGCGCTCGGGATTGGCGAGCTCGAGCATCAGCGCCGTGAGCTTGCGCCAGTCGACCGCGCTCGGTTGGGGAGGCTCGAAGCTCTTCAGCGCCTCGAAGGAATGATTCTGTGCTTCGAGATGCTCCAGGGCGCGGCGCGCATGCGCCGGCCCCATTCCCGGCAGCAGCTGGATGACGCGGAATGCGGCGACCGCGTTTCGCGGGTTGTCCGCCCAGCGCAGGATCCCGAGAAGGTCCTTCACGTGCGCCGCTTCGAGGAATTTGAGTCCGCCGTATTTGACGAACGGAATCTTGCGCTTCGAGAGCTCGATCTCGAGGACATCGCTGTGGCTCGCGCTTCGGAAAAGCACCGCCTGACGCTTGAGCGGTACGTTTGCCTCGCGCCGCTTCAGCACCTCGGCGCACACGAACTCCGCCTGCGCCTGCAGATCGTCGACCGTGACGAGCTTGGGACGCGAGCCGGTGCCGCGTGCCGAGAGCAGATGCTTGCGGTGCTGGCGCGGTGCCTCGGCCATGAGCGCGTTCGCGGCATCGAGCACTTGCTGGGTCGAGCGGTAATTCTGCGCGAGCGTGATCACCTCGGCGCGCGGCTCGAAACGGTTGGGAAACCCGAGGATGTTGTCGACGGCCGCCGCACGGAACGAATAGATTGCCTGACCGTCGTCGCCGACGACCGCGAGTCCCGTGCCGTCGGGTTTGAGCGCATGGAGAATGTCGGCCTGCAGGCGGTTCGTGTCCTGGTACTCATCGACGAGGACGTGATCGAAGTGCTCGCCGACGTGATGCGCGAGCTTCGGCTCGCCCATCATCAGGTGCCAGTACAGCAGCAGATCGTCGAAATCGAGGATCGCGAGGCGCTGCTTGCGCTCGACGTACGCCCGGTAGAGCTTGGTGAGATCGCCTTCCCAGGGGGCGCACCAGGGATACTGCAGCTCCAGAGTCTCCTTGAGCGGCTTCTGCGTGTTCACGCGATACGAGTAGATCGCGAGACAGGTATCCTTGCGCGGGAAGCGCTCGCCCTTCGCCGCGAGCCCGAGCTCCTGGCGTACCGTGTCCATGAGATCGACCGCATCGCCGCGATCGATGACGGTGAACTGGGGATCGAGCTTCAGATGACGGGCGTAGTGGCGCAACAGCCGGTTCGCCATCGCGTGGAACGTGCCCGCCCAGGAGAGCCGCTGCGCGACGCTCTGGCTCACACCGCCGAGCGGCTCGTTCAGCGCCTTCTTGACGATGTCGCGTGCACGGCGGCGCATCTCGAGCGCGGCCCGGCGCGTGAATGTCAAAAGCAGTATCCGCGCAGGATCGACCCCATGCATCACCAGGTGCGCGACACGGTGTGCGAGCGTGTCGGTCTTGCCCGTGCCCGCGCCCGCGATGATGAGCAGCGGTCCCGCCTTAAAACCTTTGTCCGGCAGCGGCTCGCCATAGGAAACGGCCTTGCGCTGCGCCGAGTTCAGCTTCTCGAGATGGGCAAGATGTGATGCAGTCGACATGCCGGCCAACTATACAGTCGCCGCGCGGCGTGCACCTATGAAATGGGTCTATCCGGGATGGGATGCCCGTGGGGCAGGACTCATCTTTCGATATAAGGCGCGACGAGCGCCGCACGGATTCAACGGGCCCGAACGCGCGCTCCGCCTGCGATCCACCATCGATCCAGACGCTCGAGGAGCTGGGGCCACTCGGGTGCTTCCGTGCCGGTGAACAGAAACCGCTCGCCGGGAAAATTCAGGTATCCGGTCGGGCGGCTCGCGCTCTGAGCCTGCTCGGCGTCGCGATGCCCCGCGTGACGATTCGCATCCGAAGCACGCGCGCGGAGACGCCGAATTCTTTCCGGTTCCTCGGAGAGACACAGCACCTGCGCGCATTTCGCCGTTCGCGACAGCGCGCGAGCGGCGGGGGCGTGCTCGGCCGGCCGGAAGTTGCCCTCGAGCACCAGGCTCGCGCCCGCGGCAACGAGCTCGCGCGCGAGCGCAAACAGAATCGCGAAGCTCGCATCGCTCAGGCGCCGTGCAGCGCTGGCATCGGTCGCGCCGAGTACATCGAGCAGGGGCTCCTTGATCAGGTCCTTGCCGAGGAACGGCACGGACCAGCGGCGCGCGAGCAGCATCGCGAGCGTCGTCTTCCCAGCCGCAGGCAATCCGGTGACGATCAGCACCTGAGCGGTTTGCCGCCGCTTCGGCGTGTTCACCCTTTCAAATGCTCCCGCAGCCATCCGAGAACGACGTCGTACCATTCGATCGAGTCGGCCGGCTTCTGCACCCAATGGCTCTCGTCCGGAAAGTAGAGGAAGCGACTCTCGATGCCGCGGCGCTGCAGCGCCGTGAATGTGCCGAGGCCCTGCGCCAGGGGCACGCGGTAGTCGCGGCCACCGTGGATCACGAGCATCGGCGTGCGCCACGCCCGCACGTAATCGACGGGATTGAAACGCTCGTAGTTCTGCGGGACTGCGTAGTACGGCCCGCCGAATTCCCACTCCGGAAACCAGAGCTCTTCCGTCGAGTAATACATGCCGCGCTGGTCGAATACGCCGTCGTGGTCGACGAGGCAGCGGAAGCGCGCGGGCCAGCGCCCCGCGATCCAGTTGATCATGAAGCCGCCGAAAGAGGCACCGAGCGCGCAGGCGCGCTGGCCGTCGAGCCAGGGATAACGCGCGATAGCCGCCGCGAGGCCTTTCTGCAGATCGATGAGCGGCTTGCCGCCCCAGTCGCCGCTCACCGAATCCGTGAACGCCTGGCCATAGCCCGGAGAGCCGTGGAAATCGATGAACACGACACCGTACCCGGCACCCGCGAACACCTCCGGATTCCAGCGGTAGCTCCACTCGTTCGACATGCTCGATTGCGGACCGCCGTGGATGATGAAGGCGATCGGATAGCGCCTGGACGGATCGAATCCATGCGGCCAGACGACGTACCCATAGACTTTCTGTCCGTGCCATCCGGCGAAGCTGAACTGCTCGAAGCGGCTCATCGCCCGATCGCCGAGGAGCGCTGCATTGACGCTCGTGAGCCGCCGCCGTGCCTCGGGTGCACCGTCTCCGCCGAGCGCAACGGAGTAGAGATCGGGCGGTGCGCCTATCGAGGCGAGCGCGACGACGACCGAATCCTTCCCGCCCGAGAACCCGGTCACCTGGCCTTCGGCGATTAGCTTGCGCCGAGCGCCGCTTGCGGGATCGACACGATAGAGCGCGTGCTGCCCGACCTCGTCCACGCCGGCGAGCAGCATACGTCCATCGAGCGTGCGGCCGAGCTCCCCGATCGAGCGGTCCCAGTTGCCGGTGAGACTGCGCGTTGCGCCCGTGCGCGCATCGCGAATCGCGATATGAAAGCGATCCGACTCGAAGCCGGGCCGCTCTTGCGCCAGATAAGCGAGATCGCCGTTTGCCAGGAACACCGGACTCGCATCCCAGGCGCGGTTGTCTGTCGTCAGATCGACGGCAGCCCGGGATGCGTCGGCGGGTACTTCGTACAAATCGAAATTCGTCGACCACGGCTCCGTGCGCCCCGCGACACGCGCGCTGAAGACGATCGAACGGCCGTCCGGACTGAAGTCGAAGTCCTCATCGCCTCCGAACGGCTTGGACGGCACATCGGCATCGATCCCGCGCATGACGTCGACCGGTGCCGCGGCGGTGCCGTCCGCGCCAATGCGCGCCGTGAACAAATGTGAGCGCGTGCCGTCGCTCCACGTATCCCAATGGCGTACGAAGAGCCGGTCGTAGAGCTGTCCCGACGGCTGCCCCTTGGCAGCGGCGGCGAGTCGGGAGTGCGTGCACTCCAAGTCCCTGCAATCGAGGAACACTCCCATGCTGAATGCGATTCGCAGCCCGGCGGCGCCCTCCTTCGGGGCGACCTCGAGCGAGCCGACATCGAGCGGATAACTCGTGACCTGCGTCGCTTCGCCCCCGTCGAATCTCAAACGCCAGACCTGCGAGGAGCCCGTCCGAGTCGAGAGGAAATAGATCGTGCGGCTGTCCGGGCCCCAGTGCGGGCTCGAATCGTCGGTGCTCTCGAGAGTGAGCCGGCGCGGCTGTCGCTCGGGGCCCGACAGATCGAGCAGCCAGAGGTGGGTCCTTGCACGATTCGCGTGCATGTCCGTTTCGCGAACGGCGAACGCGACGAAGCGGCCATCGGGCGAGACGACCGGATCGCTGAGACGGCGCACCCGCACGAGGTCCCGTATCGTGAAAGGCGCTCCGCCGGAGCTCGCATGAGCGGGCGGGGCGAGGGGGAGGAACGCGAGCGCGCAGGCGGCGAGCACGAGCCGGAATGCCGCACGGTTCAAACAGAGCATCGGTCCTCCCCACCCCCGCAGGCGTGAAGTTCATCAAAGCGGCCGATTATAGCCGCGGTCGAGGCCCGGCCATGGCGCTTGTCAGCACTGTCGGCCCGTCGCTGCTAATCGGGGCGTGTGAAGACCGGTAAGCGCGTCACAGCAGGCGCAAGCTCGGTGGGATGAACTTTCGGCGAGCGCGGCCGTTCTATTCAGTGAAATCGGCAATACGGAGGATCGAGCTCGGATATGCGACCCCTCGGATCGAGACTCGAGGAACCGCGCCGCGTCGTTCGCGTCGCGAATTTGCAGGAATTCTTCCGCGACCACCTCCACGATGCGCTCGAGCGGCAGCACCTTGCCGTCGAGGATCAAACCGAGCACTACGTCGTCAATTTGCTGACGCTGTTCGCCCGCTCCGAGGCGCTCTTCGAGCAGACGCCCGACGGCCCGAAATTGAAGCCGCTCGTCGTCATGCTCACCGAGGCGTTGGAGGCGCGCTCCGCTCCCGACCGGCATCGTGGCTTGCAGCGCCTCGGGGACGTATCGCTCTTCGTCGCCGGATTCTTCGCGCACAGCTTCGCGCGCAAGCTGATCGACATCGACTATCACATCGCCATGGGCGGACGGGCATATCGCACGCTCGCCGAAGCGCTCGCGCATTCCCGCAGCCGCGTGCTCGCGCAAGTCTTCGCCGAGCTCGCCGAGAAGTTCCAACCGCTCGTCGATGCGCTCAACGAAGTGAGCGAGACCTCCTACAGCCACACGGATCGGGACATCCTGCGGCTCTACGAGTTGTGGTTGAAGACCGGGAGCCGCCGCTCCTATCGAATCCTGAGGCGGCTCGGCGTCGATCCCACGCCGTCGGCCCGCACTGCGCAGTGATTCTGCGGCAGCTGCAGGAGCTGATTGGCGGCATATACGACGTGAGCGTCGCTCATGACGTGTACGACTTTCTCGTCACCGACCGCCGCCGCCTGCCCGCCGCCGTCCGCGCGCATCCGACGGACGAGCAACTCGTCGTCGCAAGCGCAGGTACCGGCGAGCTCGGCGTCTCCCTGTATCTCGATCCGCAGCTGCTCGAGCGCTTGAGCAGAGCCGATCCACTCGAGGCCCTCAACGCGGGCAACGTCGCCGATTATTGGACGGCCCTCGAAGGCGTGAGCCACTTCGTCTATCTCGCCTGGAACAGCGGACACGACAAGCCGGTCTCGCTCCTCGAGCTCGAGCTGCAAGCGGAAATCGACAAATACGTCGCGAGCTGGTGGCTCCTGAAGCGCCAGGTTCCGGAGCGCTTCCCGGCGGAGCTGATGCGCTTGCTCTTCGAGCGCACGCGCATCGATCCGGCACTCGCCGCGGGGCGCGAGGAGATCTATCGGCGTGCGAGCCTGTACGCGGAGCGCTTCTGCCGGCGCATCGAGCGAACGCTACGCGCGCGCGGTGCCTCCCCGGAGCGTGAAGTGCTGTCGGAGCTCAGGCGGTTCTATCGGCTCACGGACGCGAGCAAGCGGGCGCACATCGAGGCGCATGCGTGAGAAGGTTGCCGCGGGCGCCGGTGCCGATCGGCCCGCGAAGGATGCGATTCAGCCCTCGTCCTCGTCGCAGTCGCCGCGCTGCTTGCGCGCTTCGAGCTCTCGCATCTGCTTGATCCATTCCGAGAGCTTGCGCAAGTCGCGCTTGGCGGGCCGCTCCGGGAGCTCGCCCCCGACCCGCCCCTTGGGCGACTTCTGGTAAGGATCGTAGCCGTGCTCGGGCTTAAAGGTCGTATCGTCCTCGAGCGAGAGCGCCACGCGCTCCTGATCGGGCGGTGCCTCCTGCCACTCGACCTGCGCGTTGCCGCGATCGTCGTGAACGACCTTGGCGATCCGACGACGCTCCAGGATGCTGGTCGCTCCGGTCGGATCGGTCGGGGGATTCGGTTTCCCTCTTCGGTTGCTTTGCATCGGAATATGTCGTGTGCTCGGAGGCCGCGTCCGGCTCGCCCAAGCTACGCTCAGCATCCCTGCCGGGCTGTGCCGCGCGTCACGCTTCGCCGCCGGTCCGAGGCGCGGGCCATCTGCCGAGCGCGTGCGCTGCGCGCAGCAGGCCGAGCGTCGTTTTCCCGTCCCGGATCTCCCCTTCGAGCGCGCGCCGACAGGCGTCCTCGAACGGCACCCAGTGCACCTCGAAAACCTCGTTGCTCTCGGGGGCGGCAGCCGCTGGGACGAGATCGAGGGCGAGATACAAATGCAGCACCTCGGAGAAGACGCCGGGCGAGCTCAAATACGTCCCGAGACTCGACCAGCGGCCCGCCTCGACGCCTGCCTCCTCGATGAGCTCGCGCCGCGCGGTCTCGAGCGGCGGCTCGCGCGGCTCGAGCTTGCCCGCGGGCAGCTCCCAAATCCAGCCGCCCGCGACATAGCGGTACTGGTGCAGCAGGCACACGCGATCGCGGCGGTCGACGGCAACGACGGCTGCACCGCCGGGATGATGAACGACTTCGAGCGCGGTCTTCGTGCCGTTGGGCAGCACGACCTCATCGACCGTCACCCGGATGATGCGGCCCTCGAAATGCGTGGTCGATTTCAGCTCAAGGCCCTCCGCTGCGGCGGAAGCGCGTGTAGGAGTCGGCAGCAGGTTTCGCGCCGCCGGGCCCGGCCGGCCCGGCGCTCACCGCGATCTCATCGCGCGTGAGCTCGACGTGAATGGCGAGCGACTCCACGCCTCCGGTCGCCGCGGAGGAGGTGAGGCAGTGACTCGGGTCGTCGGTTGCGGTGATCTTATCCGGCGCATCCGGCTCCGATGACCAGGTGAGCCCACAGCCGCGCATCAGTTTGACGTCCTGAGGCTGCAGCGAGCTGAAGAGCTCCGGCGTCGAGGCGCCTTCGCGCCAGCGCTGCGGATCCGTGAACGAGTAGAGCGCCGCGACAATCTTGCCGTTCACGAGATCGATCGCGGCGAGATGCTCCGCGAGAATCAGGCGCGGTGTGCCTGGCGCCTCGATGCGCCCCGCCGACTCCTCGACGTAGAAGACGTGATGCCCCATCTGCAGCGCATCGACGGGCACCACCGAGAGCGCGAGCGGCTCGTGGGGCGAGCGACCGGCCCTGCCGTCGGCGGCGATCTGCGCCTGATTGTCGTAGCGCCCGGGCAGCCACTCGTCGATCTGCGCGAGCTCGACATCGTGGCGCGGAGCATGGCTCGCGCATCCCGCGGCGAGCAGCACCGCCGCAAGGGCCGGCCCCGAAAGGCACGTCAATGCGAGGCGCTCAGCCATAGGTCGCACGCCATTCGGCACGGTAGCCGAGACCGAGGGTCATGAGGCGCTCGAGCAGCTCGCGGTAGTCGATACCCGCCGCGCGCGCCGATTCGGCGAAGTCCTCCGCGGCTTCGAGATTGGGATTCGCGTTCGCCTCGAGCACGTAAATATCTCCGGTCGGTGTCACGCGAAAATCCATGCGTGCATAGCCCGACATGCCGAGCGCCCGATAGATCCGGCGCGAGAGCCGGTCGAGGCGCGCCTCGATTCCGGGCGGCAGATCGGCCGCCGCGAGCGTCGTGATGCCGTAGCGCTTTTGATAGCGTTTGTCCCACTTCACCTTGCGGGTGGCGATGGCGGCGAGACTGTCCGGCATCGAGCCGAATACCATCTCCCAGACAGGCAGGCGCGTCAGCCGGTCGTTGCCCATCACTCCGACGTACAGCTCGCGACCCTCGATGTACTCCTCGACGAGCGCGTCCGACTTGATCTGCTCGTGGACGAACTCGACGCGCTCCTTGAGGCGAGCGGCATCTTCGACGACCGAGGCCTGTGCAATGCCGAGCGAGGCGTCCTCGATCGTCGATTTGACGAACAGCGGGAACTTGAGCCTGCGCGGCGGGCGAAAGTGCGCGCCCCGGCGAAACACGGCGAACTGCGGCGTCGGCACGCGATGGAACGCGAGCAACTGTTTGCAGAGCGACTTGTCGCGCGAGAGCATCAGACCGCGCGGATTGCAGCCGGTGTAGGGCTGCCGGAGCAGCTCGAGAAAAGCGACGACGTGCTGGTCGTATGTGACGATGCCGTCGAATTCCTCGAGCAGATTGAAGACCACGTCGGGCTTCCAGTCGGCGATCGCAGCGCGAAGCTCGGTCAGGCTATCGAGCACACCGACGCAGCGCACCGAGTGCCCGGCGGCTTTCAGCGTCGAGACCACGTCGTACTCGGTGCGCCACT
>Ga0134128_10001302_pt1 | contig 32311 bp, 38 predicted proteins | sample KB31754_FD_96462 | JGI IMG/M metagenome (GOLD analysis project Ga0134128, IMG submission 96462) | Terrestrial soil microbial communities with excess Nitrogen fertilizer from Kellogg Biological Station, Michigan, USA - KB3-175-4 | ecosystem: Environmental > Terrestrial > Soil > Unclassified ... | reverse complement strand
TTACAATGTCGTTGCCAGACCCGGCGTCGATATATCCACCTCCACTTGAGCCGCCAATGGTGTCATTACCATCACCACCATAAATGAAAGAATATCCGATACCGGCTTCAAGATCGTCATTTCCTGCACCGCCAATAATAATATCATTGCCACCGTTGCCGCCGATGTTGTCGTTGCCTGCTCCCCCTTCAAGATAGTCGCTGTAAATTGTTCCAATTATTATGTCGTTGCCGTCGCCACCATACCCATTGCCCCCATGACCAACTGAGAAGTTGATATTGTCATCGCCGCTTGTGCCGTTCTGAACTTCGTTGACATTCAAATGAAGAACGGCTGTTGATGTATCTCCCGCCGTGTCGGTAATGGTGTAAGTGTATGTATCTTCTCCCTCGTAGCTTGTACTTGTTGGCGTATAAGAAAAAGATCCGTCGGAATTGAGGGTGATCGAGCCGCCCTGGTCTGTGGTATAGGTGCCATTTGTTACTGTTAAGGCACTACCAAAGGTATAATCTGCACCGTGTCCGTTGTCGGTAAGGACATTTCCTGTAAATCCCGTTGTGCCGACGTCAATGCGGAAATCATCGTCATTTGCCTGTGAGACAAGGCTGACGGCTTGTCCGTCTTGTTGTACCATAACGCTTTCGATCGAATGAACATCGAGATTGAGATTCGTAAACGTATGATCGATCCCGTCCGTTGGCGTCGCATCGTGGACGATGTCGTGGTTAAGCTGTAGTATCTCGTCACGGATGGCATTTGAAAGTTGCGCGGTTGTAAATTGAAACTTTACCGTATTGAAATCGTCGTCACCATAGTACTGATCCCGCGCTGACGTTGAATACTGATTGGTGTAATTATAGACCAGTATATCATTGCCCAATCCGCCATGAAGGATATTATGATCCGAATTGCCGATCAGCGTGTCGTTATATACCGTGCCGGTCACGTTCTCGACGTTGTAGATTTCCCCATTGCTCATGCTGCTATGAACAAATGTGCCAGCATGTAAATCGACAACTATTCCGGTAGAACTGAGTACATCGCTAAAATCTGCGGTATCTGTTCCGCCATTTCCATTGATGTACTCAACGTTACTGCCGATTAACAGTGTATCATTGCCCGCTCCCGCAAAAATAGTATCCTCTCCAGGTATGGGATGGAGTGCGTCCACATTTGACGGCAAATTATCTGACAACAAAATATTGTTTGCAGCCAGAATTGATTCAATGGTTGCATTACTGTTATGAGTTGCGCCGCCAAAAACAGTGGCTTCATATATTAGTCCGGTGTCATGGACGATACCACCGTCGGTATAAGGGTAAGAAATTGTACTACCGCTATCTCCCAGACTGGCGGCTGTTGCCTCTAATTGTCCCCATACCGTTGCCGCATCGCGCGTTCCGATATCTAAAGCTACTGTACCACGGGTTGTGTAGTCTTCTCCTGAATTATAGCGATCTTGGGATTCCTGAATAATTGGAGCTATTTCAATAACGAGATCAGTACTCGAACTACCTGCACCATATCTGTCTCCTCCTCTTATAATTTGCAAATGATCCGTATCGGAAAGATCACTTGTCGGCGAGTATAGCAAGTATAAATGTTGTACAGGATCAAGCGAACTTGCAACACCCTTTGACGCAATGTAAATTGTGCCTGTCATTTAGGTCTCCCTGAATTGTTAAAACGCACTACTTTAGACTGTGGTACGCATTAGGCTGATGCGGTATATGGGGAACGGGTACGGGTTTATAATTTGTGGGACCTACTACCATTTTTCCGAACCAAATGGCTTCAACCCTGGCATTTTTATCATAGTAAACTGTGACAAATATGCTGTCTGGCGTTAGCATCATGCCTAATGATTTGTAGACGTATGTGTACGCTCCAAAGGCGTCATTTGTGTCGTCGACGATATCCGCGCCTCCATAGTGGGATAGGATTTTATCGACATAGGATTTCGGCGTCCCGACTGGAAATAATTTTGGAAAGACTTTCGTCTGCAATTCGTGTATGCCTTCATTGCTTGCGTAATCCCGCATACGGAAAAGCGATTCAGAAAAGAACGGACTTGATGGGTCGGTCGCTTTGAAGGGCATTGCATACCAAAGATAGCCAAGAGCCACGACGATGATAATGGCAACGGCCTTATGTTGTTTGATACACGATATTAATTTATCCATGACTAACTCCAAAAGATTGTCCTCCTTACTCTCTTTATTCTTTCTTTATTCGTCAACCTGCGTTAATTCAACAACGGTACTTTCAGACCGTTGACAGGAGTTGCAATTCCTTTAGTCTTACAAGCCCCACGGATATGGCATTTGTCGTATTCACAGTCTGTGTTTTCTTACCCCTGTTCTTCGCACAATATCCCGCACTCTATATCCATGCTTTTCATCGGTCGGCCAATGACGTCTTTCGGTAGCTCTTCAAAATAAAACAGGCCCCTTACGGAGCCTGTTCGATAGAAAAAGTTACGTCTTGTATTGGAAAGTCTTTTGGTGCCGCATGTAAAGCGATAGGTCGTCCGGGTCATCAATAATATAGCCCAATGTCATCGCTGCATGCCGGAAGTCGCTGATTGGATTTGTTGCATTAAAATCCGGATCGAGACAAAGGGTTCTGCCGTGGTAATATTCCGGAACTTCATCACATAATTTTTGAAGATCAATCCGTGAATACATCGTCATCCCGTCGTCTACAAAAAGCGCTAACGCGTTATTGGGGTCATTCGGCTTTAGTTCCGTCACAAGCCAGACACATTGTGTGCCTGGGATATAGAGCTTTGCTACGGGAACATGATCGTCGCGAGTCCAGTCCGGGCCGCCGTTACGGATGAGTTCTTCCTTCTGTTCTTCGGTAAAAAGATCCATGTGGTTCCTTTTGTTGGGGTTTGGTGAAACGTGATCTCCTTTGATCGGTGGCATGACCGGTTCCGCGCAAGGCAAGGTCGCGCCAAATTCAGCTACTAATTGTTCAGTAGCCGGGCCGGGATCTGCTGCGACAAAATCTTCTTCACAATCATTACAGTGGAGCGACAATCCGGCCTTACCCCACACGCACCCACACCCGCATTCGTATTTGACTTTATTCGCGGCTTTCTTCTTGGCCTTTTCGGGATCGCTAACGGGTGTCGGGTTATAGGGCAGTTTCAAGCTGGCAATCTCGCCCACTTGGTCAAAGGCGTGGGCGAAGCGCCCGCCTTCGATGATGTAATGTGTCATTTTCTGTCCGGTCGTCCTGCCGCCCGGCGCTCCGGTGTCCGATGGCATTAAACCGATGTCCTCCATCTTTTTTGCCCATATCTTGTTGTGGTAGGCCTGGCGGGAAGCGGTGCCGTTGACGAACTCCCAAAGATGCACCATTTCATGCACAAGGGTCGATTGCCACGCTCTCGGCGGGCGGGTCATGGTGTCGGGGTTCAGACTGATTTCATGGACGACTGCGCCATTATCGCCTTCCCGCCACCGCTCCGCCGCGAAAAAGCCATGCGCCCCCTTATGGCGGGACAGATTGACTAGGCAAGGTGGTAATTGTCCGTCAAACAGGTTGAGGTTGTAAAAGTCAAAAAGCTCTTCCAGCGTATTGAACTGTTTTTTAGTAACTGCCATTGCTTGCTTCCTGATATTGTGCGGTACGATGCAAAGACGATTTCGGAGACGGTTGCAGCTATGCCGCTATCACGGTTTCAATCTCGTTCGCTACAAATACGGCATTGGCAAAACCCATCGGTGTTGCGCTGCGAAGGTTTGCCCGATCTTTTGACGGGGGCATTCTGTGGATGCGATTGTCTGGATTTTGGGATGGTTTTTTGATCGACGGTATTTTAAAACCGTTGCCGTGCCAAATGCAGGTTTTCTTGGTGTAATTATTATCTTCCTGAGTATAGCCGTCGAACTCGTGAGGACTGAAAATATAGTCGGCCTTGCGATAGTAGGACGAAATCGTACTCACCGGATGCTCCGCCATCCACGGAGCCCTCGACCATTGTCCGATGTCTTTTCCTCTTGAAAATAACGCTATTCCTGAAGCAAGCGCCGAAAGCCCTTTATCCTGAAACCACCGCGCCCCCGATACAGCCATATCGTTACAGGGCGAGAAGCTGAAGACAATGCGATAATCTTCTAAAGGGGGAATCCATTCCAAAATATCGACACCGATTTTATACAGTCGATCCTCTGTTTTGGAAACACCGCGAGGATGCTGAATATCGACAATCATGCAGGTGTAGCCCGCCTGATGCCAGGGCAAGACCATTTTTCCAGTGAGATCGTAAAGGCTAAGAACAATTTGATGATTCACGCTGGCTTCTCCGATAACCGAATATTGAGGATTGTCTATTGATGCCTTAGGGACGGCGGGGGTTGATAAATCAATCCCCACCCCCCTTGACCAATCATGCCGCTATGGCTTCGGTGATGGTTTGACATGCCGGGACAGAACAACATCCTGTTCGGTAATCAAACCCATTTCAGACGCGGCCGCGACATAAACGCTCAATGGATATTTGCTGACGAAGCCATCATCGCGTTCGACGTATCCGAACGGCCCCCTGACGCTGGAAATTTCATCGAGATCGACATATCCCTGTTCGGGGAAACCCATGCCGAGGTCACAAAGACCAAAAGCGACTGTCGGTTCTTCCGGGTCCAGTTCAGTCAACAGCCAGGTATGCGGCAATCCCGGCATAAACAGTTTTACAACGGGAAAATGGTCTTTGGAGCGTTCTCCGGGTGAACCGTTTTTGATAAGCTGCTGTTTCTGTTCGGCGGTAATGACTTTCATTCGTTAGTCTCCTGTTGGTTGATGGTGACGGGGAGCAACACGCCGGAGATCAGCGACCGTCCGGCAAGAATTTTGGGATGGGCGGGGAGCGCAGCGGCGAAAATTGTTGTTGGAAGCAAGAGAGCGTATCCGGCATGATCCCAGAGTTGGCTCCATCAGTCCGGCAGGAGCGAGGAAAAGAACTCCCGCCGGGCTGACCCTTACAAGCGCGTTATCCTGTCAAACCGAGCCTGACCATGTGCCAGGCGTTGACATCTTTGTAAGGCGCATAAAGCCCGTTCATGGGCTTATGCAGGAGATTGTCTTCAGTGGCAAAAAACTCGCGCAAGGCGATGGTCGCTTTTTGACCTGGTTCGTCATTGTCCATCCATGTGAAAGCGGTATGGTAGCCGTATCCTTTGATGTAGGCGGTTCCCTTTGCCAGATTGGAAAGGGAATTTAAAACGATGGTGTCGTCTTTGAACTTCTGACCGTTTTGCTGCTGGATGATGGCTGAGAGGTAATCCGTCCAACCCTCGAAAAGATGAACATTACCGCCCTGCCCGCCTTCGGTTCCTCGGATGAAAGTGATGTATTTCGGTGATGTGCTGCCTTTGTAGTTTTTGTTGCGTAGCTCAAATCCGCCTTTGTCGTTCTTAAAACCAAGGGCAAAGAATTTCTTGCCGGTCTCTTTGTTCTCGACATCGACTTGCTGGACATACTCGGCGGCTATCACCAAAGGGAGGCCGCGCGTATCGAGGTAATCCACCAGGGCGGGCCGGGTGATCTTTCGTCTGTTGAGGATGACGAGCTTCGGTTCACTCGGTTTGTCGTCGTGATCGACGACGCGAGCGATAACGGGCGAATATCCGAACATATTTCCCGCCCAGCGAAGCGCGTCCGGTACGGTTGCACTAACGCCGCTAAATTCCAGCCATTTGCGAATGAAGGTAACGCCGTCGCCGCCTTCCCCGGTCCCGTGGTCATACCAGACGTTTTTGTTAGTATTGACGTGGAAACTGGCGGTTTTTTCATTCCTGATCGGTGAAAGGTAGTAAAGATCAGGGCCGGATCGTTTTGCGGGTTTGAAATTTAGCTTGTCGAGGATTTCAGATATGGGTATAGCTTTAGCCTGTTCGATGTTCATCGAAGGACTCCTAAGTCTTCTGGGTTGGTGAATAGCCGAATTAAAGTGGGCGGTGATCGTTGACGCGATTTCCGCCTTTTTTATAAAGTTAGTCGGTCTGCTGTAGATGGGATGAGCGACGCCCTTAGCTCATGTGACTGCACCGAGCTTGATCCACTTAAGGTTGTGCGGGTTCTTTTTGACCCACTTTCTTAAATCATAGATTTTGAATTGCAGGCGATGGACGGCTTGCTTGAACGGCAGCCAGTCATCGTCTGAACATTTGCATGTCATACGGTTCTCCAAGGAAAAATGCTTTATTCTGCGACCGGGGGAGGGACAGTCCCGCAACCGTGGGCGGTTTGATAGCGGACGGGAGAATGATAAGTCAAACGAAAACTCATCGCCGACGCGAAAAATTTGTAGGATTGTATGATAAATTCGCTACACGGCCTTAGTTAAGGTAAAACGTCCTCTGTTTTTTCTTCCGGGAACAGAGTTGAAAAGTAATTGACATTCAAATTCGAGGTAAAGAAATCTTTTGCCGGGCAATTCTGAATGGTGATATGTTCCTGATTTATTTGTAGCCGTTGCGCTATTATGGCTTTATTCTTTTCGCCTGTAGCATCTGACGGATCGTATACATTAACCAACAGTCTCTTCGTACTATCCAATCTAAAGGCATTTGTAAGGTTGTCATTAATGTGTTTGTCCATAAATCCGTAGCCGCTAGTGACGATTAATTCCGCGTCAAAAGCTGCTTCACGCAGAGCGTAGAAATAGAACAGATACGGATCATATGATTGAAGTTTATTTTGAACTCCAAATATGATTTCCATTGTGAGGGGATTTGTCCTTTGAACCAGATCGACGTAGGTAAGTCTCTTTTCGTCATCTCGTATCCAGTCCAGTGACCCATGGAGTTTATAAAGATAGAAGTCTTTCTCGTTATCACCTTCCAAGTCATAGCGTCGATAATCCCATATCTTTTGATCTGTAAATCCTCTCTCTAAAGTGACTGTATCTCCTTGCAAATTCTCTTCGACACACATATCGTAATTGAGAGAAAATATCTTTAGAGCATATGTGTAACCTGTTTCCTTTATCTTCTTATAATAAGAGGATGTGGTCTTGAAATTAGCAGGAGAAAGCCATTCATCTTTCAGCTTTGTAAGTATTTTGTCTTTGAAGTGCTGCGCTTGTTCAAATTTGCTGCCAGCAACAACAAGAAGTTCTTTCTCCCAACTACCAACGAATGGATATACGTCCAGATCCTTTGTTGCAATTTTGATGATTGTGTCAAGGAGGCCGACGAGGTTTTCAATATTGAAATTAATTTCTCTCGATGGAGTGCCCTTAATTCTTTCCAAATGGAAATGGGAACTTTGGATATAGTTATAAAGCTCCTTATCATGTTTCCAGTCAGCATCGAGCTTTTTTTCAATTTCACCGATCATCTGATTGGAATTAAGCATTCCGGCGTCGCAGCTGGCACCAGCTCCCAGAAGAATTATTATTTTGTTTTTTCCGAATTGCTTTTTCATTTATAAAAACCACGGTTTAAGATTATTGATCTCAATATGATCCAGATTGTAGTGTTTAAATTTGGTAAGAAACTCGGCAATGCGTTGGCAATAAAAAACAGAAACAGGAAGCTGCTTTGCTTTGAATCCTCGCCAATTAGCTCCACTTAGATTAATGCAATCTTGGAGTAACGACTCCTTGTACTTATAATCATTAGATCGCTCAGGATTGTTAGAATACCAAAAGCTGATCAGGAGGGGATTTCCAAAGCGCTTATTTATTTTCGGATTGTTGTATTGCAAACCTTCAAACCAAACTAGGAAATCGTTTGAAGCTATTTTAATGTAGGTGCTCTCATAGGGCACGAGGCCATTGTTATTATAGTCGTATCCAAAGAAATCGCTTTTGTTGTTTATCACCAAAACGCTAAGCTCGATGTCAGATGGGATTTGCTTAACGACCTGTTCGAGTATCTTAGGTTTGCTCATGCGAAATGGACAATGGATTGAAACTTTTTTATGGCCTGATGAATTAATGATATTTACGAGGTTGCTTACTAGCTGTTGATAGTAGTTGTCGTTTTCAACCCCCTCGCCAAGGACCTGGATGTCCTGAAATAATCCACTTGAATCAGTTAAAACAGAATAGGTAATGTTCTTCTCTATTTTAACTCCTTCATCAGTTTCTTCCGTGTTGTAAGATTGACCAATGCCAATAATTAAATATTCAGGCCCATTGGATTTCATTTTCCACGGATATCCGCCTGCCTTAGCGAAAATTTGAAGACCTATATTGCTCAAGGAATATTTGAGCGAGTAGTCATTTCTTACCAGATCCTTCGTCACGACCTGACACGGAATTCCTTGGTTTGTAAATTTATGTTTCAGCCAGTAGTAGAGTTTATCGTCCTCATCATCCTTTTTAGCGTTTGTTATGATTATTGGGATTACATTTTTCCCCAACGCCTTTATTTTGACGATTTCGGCATCTATAGAAGTATTATCGAATACACCAATCGATGCTCCGCTTATGATATCGTTTGAGAATTTAGTCTTGAAAAGTTTTTCCATTCCCGAAAAGGTCGTTGGATTAGATTCTCCACGAAGACCTCGTAGTAAAGACACGGCAATGTCTCTATTCTCTTTCTTATATATGAAGTAGTATTTGACATCTTCTTCCAGGTTTCTTAGCGGAACATTCTTGGATAGGCCCATAAACGACGAATTACTTGTAAGGCCGTTTCCAAACAGGTAATTCTTTGACTCTAGCTTACTAGATTCTATTTCTATGAGAGCACCATCCACAGTCTCAGAAAGTATTTTATTTATAGTTGGCAGATATGTTTTGATGAACTTCGTAAGTTGTTCGTGTTTGAAAAGATAGTAATCGGCATTAGAGTTGCCATGAGAATTCAATGTACCGGTAGCAATCAAGATATCCTTATCAAGCGAATATTTTCTGTCTCCATTTTCGTCCTTATCAACCACAAAATGAAAATCCAACAGGATACCCCAAAGGCGGGCGCTTTTTAAATAATACGGCTCAATCCAAACGCATTTCTTACCCTTCGGATGGGACTCCAAAATGAAATGGATTTTTCTATTTTTGAAGGTATTTCGCTCGATGATAATTTTATCTTGAGGTAGCGATTTGATCAGGCGATGATAAATGCTTTTTCCTACCAACGTAGGATGGTCGGTTTGGGAAATTTGGACGCTTTCAAAGTCTTTCGTTTCGCTAAATTCAATTTCGTATTCTGTCTTTTTCCCGTCCCCAGAAACAAAGCTGTGGTAAAATTTATCTGGATTTCTATCTCCCGAATGTTCTTTGCGAAATACCGCAATCGTAAACGTTTGATTCTTGAAGGGTAAGAAGTTTAATCTAATCATCTTCCAGCTTTTACTTTATCCAAACCGTTAATAAAAATTGAGCCAAGTTATTGTTTTGATTTAATACCAAAATGATCGCGAAAACAAGGTTAGTAGTGCCTACCCCACTCAATCATAGAAAGTTAATCCCTATGACCAAGAATGGCACGCCAGTACCCCGGTGACCCTTGGGGGAAGTTTCAAAGCTATGAGATTTAATTGTTATGCGTACTATACGGCCCACCGTTTTCCACACACCTGGTGGATATCTCTTCGATCGGGGATTTTGCGGCTAATTTTCACAGCTCGAAGATTTGTCCTAAATTCATAAAAACCAATGCATAATGCCTCCTTACAAGCATATCAGATCGGACTTCACCGATCCGACTGTTACGGGACAAAATAGCAGCGGATTGGCCGCACCATTCCTGCAATTTATCCCACAATTTACCAAATCAGCAGGTATAGAGGCCATAACGGTACACGTTGATTTCGTGGTTGAAGGGGTCGGCTCTGACTTTCGGTTCAACGTGAAAAGCAAATCCGAGTTCCAGTTGCTCGATGCCGCGAATACAGTAGTGTCCGACGTATATGCGATGTACGTCAAGGCTATCGAAGATCTTCGGGCGTTTTTGGACTATAAGATCGGGAAAGACGGGGTTTCCACTATAGGCGTCCCAATGCCTCAGATGTCAGATGTCAATAGCGACATATTTGATTTTGTTAAACGACTACACGGACGGTCATAGATTATTTCTTTTTCATGGCAAAAATCCTTCAAAACATGATGTGTGCGGACGTGATGACACCGACACGCTCGACCTGAATACCTTCCGTGATAAAGAAAGGTCGCTCGCGGGGATCATCTGCCCGCAGGCACCAAACTCCATTCTGTTTGACTAATCGCCGAATAACGACCTGACCTTCCATGCGAACAGCCACAATTGCGCCTTCTCTTGCGGGTATTGCCCGACTGATGAGGACGAAGCCGCCGGGAAATAGACCGCTCACTCGCATTTCCTTCGTGTGAACAGGCATTGATAAGTCCGACTTGTGCTTATCGGTAAAAAATCTATGTAGGTCTACGAAGTCGCCTTTGTTGCCATTAAAATAGCCGGTAGGGTCGTAAACATTGTGTCTACGATCTCGTACAATTGGAACACCTGGACCATCTTCAAACGCCATTGAATCACAGTAGGCTGGAAAACATCTAGTGTCAATATATTCCTATGTCTATGATTAAATTCCGATTTCTGCTCAAGGTGGTTATTCCGATGAACGGAGCGTCGCAACGATGCCCAATAGATAATCCTTGGCTGACTTCATAATTTCCTTGTCTTTCCTGCGTAGCAGTTCATCCAGCTTTTGCTCGTTTCGCTTTGTCCGTTCGATCCATTCTTTTATGAGATCGTTCTGTTCGGTTAGCTTTGTATTGATACTGCGCAGAAAATCCCTTTCGGTGATTTGATCCGACTGTGGCGGAAACTGAGTAAGTAGCTCCTTTACGTCTCGATGGATGTCCTTCTCGGCAAGCTCCTTTTTGAAAGCGGCATAAAATCGGATCATAAAAGCTGATGGGGGTGGTTTTCGGCCTCGTATCCAAACGGACACATTCGGCTTGCTGTCGCCTGTTCTGTTGGCGATGGTGGAAACGGCGTATTTGAGTTTGAGCGCGGAGACATCCGCAAGAAACGGGTTGATGCCGTCTTGAAGCATAAGGTTTAAATTTTATTGTTTGGAAAGGTGTCTGACGGGTTAATTGTAGTGCGGTCGTTGACGGTTCACGATGGCGCGGTTGTGCAGCGTGATAACGGTCTTGTCGATACGGGCAATAGCCCTCATGGTCTCTTTGTGCTCTTCCCGTTGCCGTGCGATCTCCTTTTCGATCTTGGTAAGCAATTCGATCTTTTTTCCACCTTACGGATAAGCACCTTCCAAACAGCTTCCTTTGTCGATCTCTTTTTGTGAGGGGTGATGCGAATAAAGGTTTTCACGTCCCGATTGATGCCGACGGCGGCAAGCTCAGTCTCGAAGGCGGTGTAGAAGCGGACCAGGAACCCGTTACCCGGTCTTTTCACTCCGCGCATATAGGCAGATACATTACTGGGATCGTCGCCCGTCCTTCTGGTGATAAGGGCAACAGGATTTTTCAGCCGCAATGCCAGAGCATCGGGAATGAAGGGAATGAACTTTTTCTGCATGAAGATTGGTTTAATTGGTGAAGGATAATTATATCGCTTTTAGTCCGCGCAGGAGACTTTCAATGGCGTGGATGACTGAAATATTCTTGAGAGGATAAAGGGATGATACTTTTTCGCCGTTGAGCAATAAAAAGACGGCCTCCGTTGGGACAATCCGGTCATCCAGTGTAAAACCGTTTCGGGATATGGCGGTCGCCATGATCCTATTGCCGCATTTGAAGATATGCTCCATCCAAAAGAATTTGTTATCCCAATGCGTCAAGCGGGTTTGCAGGACAAAACGCTGAAACATCTGCAAAGGGTGTCGATACTGGATATGAGCGGCCATGACAAAAGGCTGTAGCCGTTGCAGAGCGAGAGCGTTCCAGCCGCCCATACGGATCATCAGGTCGATACGGCCCAAGTCCATGTAGGCATGGTAACGATCATTTCCAGCGAGTTTAAAGACACAGTCCCAGGGCATAACGGTAAAATTTAAAACGGATGGTTCGGAAATATAAAGGTTTCGTCCTCTCACAAGCGCGCATAAGATGACGCGCAGCAAACGGAAATACAGTCGCATAGGGTAATGTTTAAATGGTGAGCAAGGATTTAAAAATTGCCGGTACTCTCCGCCTTGTGGAATGGTCAGATAGAGTACGGATAAAGCGGATTTCCCGGCAAATGGTCTCTCTTAGGAATTGTGGCCTTTACGCGGCCTTCGTATAGTTGAGGACTTTTTCAGCAAAGCTCTGCGAGTTGGTAAGAAGATTGTCGGCCATTCCTATCAACTGCTCATACGACAGTCCATTTTTTCGATGGTGTCGGTCAGGCCACCCTTCCTTCGCAAATTCCTCGCGGGTTTTTGTGACCTGTATGACAATAAGACCTTTTGCTAAATTGATAATGGTTACTTGATCGCCGGGGTTAAAGCCCCAAAACAGAAACCAATAGCCTTTCAGTAAGACATAGGGAAATTGTACGTCTCGATAGCCGCCCCAAGTGCCACTGCACAGCATCATTTGCTTGGCCCCATATTCCAACCTCGTATTTTCTGCCATAAATAAAAGTTTTATTTGTGAAACATAAATGAGATAGCCTTACGCTCTCATCTGAACCTGATCCAGTTTTTCTTCCCAATCCTGGGTTGTCACGATGTAAATTTGCTGATGCCCGCTGACAACCGTTACGTTGTTACCGGGATTGAACCCCGCCAATGCAAGCCATTTGCCGTAGAGCGATATATGCGGCACGGTGTTGCTCACTCCGGGGACATTTTTTTTGAAAATCTCCTTTTCCATGACAGTCAAATGCCGGATGCGCCGATAATCTATATCAATGAGGACATTGATCCTTCCCAAATGAATATAGGATGCCTCAAAAAACCGGATCATTTTATCCGTCACGTAAAACAGATCTTCTCTTGCCTTCGGGTCACTGTACGCCACGTTTTCGGTCGTACTGCAAACATCCCGCATCGTCACGATCAGCTTGCGGACGGCCTCTAGCGATAAATCGTCCGTGAAATCCTTCATGACCCGTTGCGGATCATTCATTTCTTCTTTTGTCAGGTAGCATATCTGCACCTCCTTTCGTTTTTCGTCTTTCATGTGCCTGTTTTTAGTGATGAAGAAATAGTGTTGTCTTGGTTATCATTGGATGCCTCGGATTTTAATTTCTCTATCCGCTTCAACAGCGCGTGGACAGTCATGGCATGCCAACGGCAATCAGCATAAAAGGGGGTCACGCGCTTTCTGTTCAGAGCTTTCGCTATCTTCCGGCAGCTTGTGATCCCATCGGCTTTAAGCCGAACTATGATCGGGTCCATTTTTAGTGCGAACTCATTGGCTGCCTTTTTATTTTGCTCTGCCAGAACCTTCCCGTTCTGGCCCAGGACGACACCTTTGGCCTTCGCAACGGCCAGTCCTGCCTTTGTACTGGCCCGAATGCGTCTTAGAGTTATCTCGGCCACCATTCCCAACAGTTGAAAGAACTCCGGGTGTTCTTTCGGGTCCATGTCAGGATAGGCCGCCACTCGAAAATGCACCGTACTAATACGCATGGTCTCGATGATAACAAGTCGTCGGCTGAGACGGTCAAGATCGGCCACTAACAGTACCGCACGATGGCGGCGGCAATAGTCAATGGCGGCATCCAGCGTGGTTCGGTCGTATTTTCCACCACTTTCCACCTCGACAAACTCCTTGATTATACAATACCGGCGCTGCTGTCGAAACTTATCGTCAATGTCCATTCGCTGTGCTTCAATTCCATACTTTTCTTCCTGCCCGTCCGTGGAGACGCGCAGCAATGCGACTGCTTTTTTCATTTGAAATCAAACCTCAAACTGTAGTGGGCTAAACGAACAATTAATTTTATACAGATTTTTCGATTAGACCTTTTTTTCCTCAATGTCAATCCTTGCACGGGCTAAGGTTCCAATGATTAGATAGAAATGTAAAAGGCCAAAAACTGTACAGACACTAACGTTCATATACATACGTACAAATAAATTTTCTGCTTATCTTAGTGCACTAATAGTTCATAGGATCAGGTTTAATGGTTATCGCTTGATTAGTGACCTCCCGCGCATCTGGGGAGGTTTTTTATCGCACAAAAACAATCAGTATATGAAACGCACACTCTTGATGATCTGCACGTTAGCAGTTGTTTTCTTCGCCTGTTCAAAATCCCCTGGCCCCACTCCGACAAGTCCGACAGGACCGGGCAACGGAGTACAGGACACCACCCCGACACCGCCAAAACATGACACAACACCCACACCGCCCCCACCACCAACGGAAACGCCAGGGAAATCGGTCGTCGTGAGCATGTATGAAATGACCATCTTTCTGGACAATTCAAAAGAGTATGATGCCTATGGGATAGGGTATTTCTTGCGGGTGGTGGACAAGGACACCTCGCATTACAGCGCGGAGCTTATCAATGCCTATAAAGGCACCTGCACAATTGATTTTGCTAATGATGCCGACAGCAATACGTTTTTCAACTTCTCGAATTTGTACCACAGTAAAACCGGAGAAAATGCGACCGTGGCCGATAGTGCGGGGCTACTCCAATTTCATGTATACCGGAAGGACGGCAAGAATATTAAAGCCGGAGTGAAGGACATCTACATGATGTTGCAAACCTACCCTGCCGATGTGGTTTGGCAAGGATCAATCGTTTTAGAGGGCTATGCAGGCAATCGCCGGAACCTCACACTCGATAGCCTTGTTCAGATCCTCAGCAGGAGAGCGACACTTACCTTACTCAATTCCGATGGATTCTGATCTGGCGACAGAACGCAAAAGGCCGGGACGTGCAAGACGTTCCGGCCTTTTTTGTATGCGCTTTAAGGTTTTGGCCAGCCTTGGGCTGGCCTTTTTTCTTTCCCCCTGCCCATTTGTCAGGAAATAAGCATCGGCGGGCGTCCGGACGTTAAATCGGCAAGTTGCTGAAAGCCACTAAATCCACGAGCAATTGGTTAGATAATTCTCCCCGTAGGGGTACAGAATGTTCCACATGTGGCACGAAAAGTCCAAAAGCCATCTCTTGCGGGATGGCTTCTTTCTTTGTGATATTCTGGTTTCTTCGGCGGTACAGGTATTATTATTTTATTGCTTGGTTAGTCTTTAACCAACCAAGGGACTCTTGAATCGCTTCCAGTGAGCTGTACTTTGGAATGTAACCAAGCAATCGACGCGCCTTTTCAATGCTGCCGATTGAACTATGGATCAAGTGATCCCAGGTACGCTGCGCCTCCTCTTCCGTGGCGGACTGAGCAAATTCCTCCCAGTTGACAAACCGAAGGTTTGCTTCACGACCAAACCATGCGGCAATGGCTTCGGCATACCCGCGCCAGGTAAGCGCCCTTTCTGATAGAATATGAAAACTTTCCCCCACCGCCTGCTGCTTGTGCTCCAACGCCAGCATAAAGCCCAATGCGACATCATCCGCATGGACATGATGTAAAGTCTCTAACCCCTGATTAGGAATAAGCACTTCCTGTCCGTTCGCCAATCGGGTAAAAATCTCCGGATTAAAGTTCCCTACAGGATTGATCGGAACCCATCCAGGGCCGACGATATGCCCCGGATGGAGGATGGAAACGGGAAAACTTTCGTGATCAACCTCATTCAACAAATAAGACTCGATTGCCACCTTTTGAATTCCATATTCCCCAAAAGGCCGTCTCGGATGCCACTCTTCGGATGGCACTTCCACTTTATATCCATGTACCCAGATAGTTCCGCAGTGCAGATAGTGATCAATATGTCCCTTTAGTGCACCCACCAGTTGTCGTGCACTTTCCGGCTTAAAACAAATCAAGTCAATGACCACCTGCGGGGTCATATTCCTTATTGCTTCACCGAACCGCCCTTGCTCCTCAAGTTGCATACGGTCCAAGGTCACGAACTTCACTTGTTCCCACGCCCCATGTGCCTGATATGGAGCATTCAACTGACGGCTAACCACGGTCACCCGATGACCAGCCTCTACCAGCCGTGGAATTAAAAAAGTACCTATATGTCCGGTACCTCCGATTACGACAACATTCATCGTCTTAAATTTATTTAACGCAAAGCTATCTCAGCCATCGTCTTTGCAGGTAATGATAATCAAACCAATGAGTAAGGTTTTCAAACCTGCAGGCCCTTAGTGCTCCTGGATTCGTCCCCGTCAAACGCTTGAAGTAGTTATTAAAGTAGGTAGGGCACTCAAAACCAAGGGCGTAAGCAATATCCGCTGTATTCCAGTGCGTATGCTGCAAAAGCGCCTTTGCTTCTTTGATGACCCGGTCCGCAATGTGGGCGGTCGTGGGTTTGCCGGTGGTCTTTTTAACAGCTCTGTTCAGGTAATTCACATGTATAGATAACTCCCTGGCGTAATCCTGTGCGGAGCGCAACTGTAGCGGGCGGTCCGGGCTTTCGATAGGGAACTGCCTTTCCAGCAGTTCAAGAAATACAGAGGTGATCCGAGCAGCCGCATTCTTGTGCCGGTCGAAGTTTTCGGAAGGTTGCAACTTTAGTGCCTCGTGTATGAGCAGTTGGATGCAGTTACGTATAAGGTCGAGGAAATCGCGCTGGGGCTCTGATATATTTAAAATCGGAGTGCCCCCTAATTTGAACAAGGGAGAATTTTGCAGGCTTTCCGTATGCTCCGCCCCGTTTATAAAATCTTCCGAAAAAAGACACGTATAACCGATATGGTTCGTGGCGATAGTCTCCCAGCTATAGGGAACGTGCGGATTGCCGAAAAACAATACCGTGCCGTCAGCCATAAAGCTTCTGTCCGCATAATGAACCACGCTTTTGCCTGTGGTCAGGCAAATCTTATAGAAGTCCTTCCTGCTATAAATCCGGGTGGAATTTTTGTCATGGGCCAATTGGAACACACTAAATCCCCTTTGCTTAAGCTCGTCATTGAACTCCGAAACCGTGCGTTCTTGTCTCCCTCGCATAGAGTAAAGGTAAGAAAACCAATCCCACCATTAGACAGCCTTGCCTTCAGTTCTTTTTTTAGTACTCTCTTTCATTTTCTTAATAATCTCTTTCCTATGATTTCGTCCCCATTTTTGCAAGGCATCAATAACCTCGGCCAAAGAGCTAGAATAATCGGTAGCACTATATTCCACAATTACAGGGGATTTCGGATAAACAGTACGCTGAATCAGAAGATTGGCTTCCAAATCCCGAAGCTCTTTTGCCAATACCTTCGAGGTGATTTTCGGTATACTCCGCAGAATTTCCCGGAAACGCTTGTTACCGGAAGAAACAGAAATCAAGATAGGGAATTTCCATTTCCCACTTAGCACCTCCATGGCGTCCCGCACCGGCACCACCGCCGCCTCACAGTCTATGTAGTTTATTTTATCCATAACCTTGGTTTTAAAACCGGTTACCTTCAGGTAACTGGTTTCCATCAGTATACTGATATACTTTGGAAACCAAAAGTAGATAATTTTGCCTTCACAAAATAATTAACCAAGCAAAACATATGACTACTGTTATCGAATCACATCAGGAAAGTAAATCGAAAAAAGACAAAAGGATCTACTGGATCACCACCATCACTGCAACGGCAATGATCGTAATACCCGCCTTTTTTTACTTTAATAACCAATATCTGATTAACACGATGCGCTACAGGTTAGGTTTCCCCGATTATTTCAGGGTAGAGTTAGCCATTGGAAAATACATCGGCGCGCTGATCATGCTGATTCCCGCGGTCCCCAAAATGTTCAAAGAATGGGTTTATGTCGCATTCGGCATCACCTTGCTATCCGGGTCCCTTGCCCATGGCATTGTAGACGGTATCGGTAAAGGCAGTGCTCCCCTGGTGGTCTTTGCAATTCTGTGTGTATCTTATTACTATTTCCGGAAGCTGAATTTTACCAAATAATAGGAGGTAAAAAATGAAAATCGAAATCTGGAGTGACATCATGTGCCCCTTTTGCTACATCGGCAAAAGGAACTTTGAGACCGCGCTTTCCCAATTCACTCATAAAGACAAAATCGAGATCGAGTGGAAAAGTTTTCAGCTCGATCCTTCGATTCCTGAAATCCCTAAGTTGCGTCAGGATATGTATCAATTCGTAGCAGACAGAAAGGGGCTCACTTACGAGCAATCCAGGCGAATGCACCAGGACGTAATACAGATGGCAAAGAATGCCGGTCTCGAATATAACTTTGACAAGGCCCTTGTCACCAACTCGCTAAAAGGACACAGACTTATTCAATACGCCAAAACCAAGGGGCTGGCTGCTATTGCCGAAGAACGGCTGTTCCTGGCCTATTTCACACAGGGCATGGACCTAAACGATTTGTACACCCTGATTGAATTGGGTCAGGATATAGGGCTTTCCGAGCTGGAGGTAACCGAGGCCCTGACCAATCCAGCTTATCAGGATCGCGTCAACCAAGAAGCCGCCGAAGCCCAACAGCTCGGTGCCCGCGGTGTACCGTTCTTTGTGATAAATAAGAAATATGCCCTAGCAGGCGCACAACAACCAGATACCATTTTGAAAATCATCGAAAAATCCTTTTCGGATTGGAAACAAACGGAAAAGGAGCAAGTTTCCATAGAGGAAGGCTCATCCTGCTCACCCAACAATAATTCCAGCTGTTAAATTCGACATCACCGTTCCGCATTCGGTCGGCTTCGCCCGTTCCGACGCCAGCAAAGGCATCAAATTTTGGCTGGATTGAATTTTGTGGCAGCGATCTTTGGGGGCCTAGCAAGCAAAAAAACTTGCATTTTCCCTAAATCCATAAATTGTTAAAATTAATACAAACAGCCAGTAGCACGGCTATGCATTTGACAAGCTGATGAAATAAATTGCTTTAGATATAATAATTTCTCTATAAATAACGCGAGCGGTTCGAACTGGCTCCCCCGAGTGGTACTTTTTTTAATATGAAGCCGAAATTCAAAGATTTCGGCTTTTTTGTTTATTGTATATCAGCATCTAAGGGTGTTCGACAATTCCGACAGGTAGACATATTCCTGTTGCACAGGAAAACCGGCTTTCCTCAATTCGCCGTCCGGTATTCATTCGGCGTCATTCCCACCCGCTGCTTGAACAACCGAGAAAAATGCTGCGGGTACTTAAACCCCAGCTCATAAGCAACCTGGCTGACCGACTTGTCCCTATCAAACATTCGCTCTTTCGCCAGGTCGATCACTTTGGCCTGAATATATTCCTGCGCCGTTTTCCCCGTCTCCTTTTTGATCAGGTCGCCAAAATAACTTGCTGACAGGTGCAGCACTCCAGCGCAATAAGCCACCGACGGCAGCCCCAGCGTCTGCGATTTATCCGAGGCATAATATTCATTCAACAGCGATTCAAACTTCTCCAAAATCCCTTTATGCACATTTTCCCGCGTGATGAACTGGCGGTCGTAAAAACGAACACAATAGCCCAGGAACAGCTCGATATTGGCTACGATCAATCGTTTACTGTGCTTGTCGATGGCATGTGACAATTCATATTCGATCTTGGAAAAACAATCCAGCACGATCTTCCGTTCGCTGCCCGATAAATGCAGCGCTTCATGGAACTGATACCCAAAAAAAGAATACTCCTGCATGTGTTTACCCAGCGCCGTCCCATGGATCAGATCCGCGTCGAATACCAATGCATATCCTTTCGGCTGATAGGTCTCGCCGTTGCTGTTCATACCCGCCACCTGTCCCGGAGCCAAAAAAACCAAGGTCCCCTCCTGGTAGTCATACGTATGCCTGCCATACACCAGGTCGCCACACTTCACGTCCTTAAGGAACACCGTATAGAAACCAAAGTACATCTTTGATCCTTGCCGGGGCGCCGCCTTCGAAAGATCGACCACGCTCACGAGAGGATGCAACGTCTCATTGTTATTGAAAACGTTGTAATCATTCACCGTCTCAAACCGCAATAGTTTGTCCATACCTAAAATTACCAAAATATTTGCCTTACCCCCTCCAGGACCTTTCCGATCAGCAATATTGGTAGGCGAAACCGCAATCCATATACCATTCAGGAGCAAACAAGGCAGCACCTTTGTATCATAAATTGGAAAAAAGCATGCAGACAGTTACATTGAATAATGGGGTAAAAATGCCGATGCTGGGATTCGGCGTCTTTCAGGTCAAGGACCTGGCGGAATGCGAAAGAAGCGTTGTAGATGCCATCGAGACCGGCTATCGCCTGATCGACACCGCCCAGTCTTACGAAAATGAAGAAGCGGTCGGTAAGGCCATAAAAAGAAGCGGCATTTCCAGAAGCGACCTGTTCATCACCACCAAGTTGTGGATACAGTCCAACGGGTACGAAGGAACAAAAAAAGCCTTCGAGCAATCCCTCAAAAAGCTCCAGCTGGATTATCTCGATCTATACCTCATTCACCAGCCTTACGGCGACGTATACGGTGAATGGCGGGCCATGCAGGAGCTTTACAAGGCAGGGCGAGTCCGGGCCATCGGTGTCAGTAACTTTCACCCCGACCGGCTCATCGACCTGATCATCCACAATGAGATCAGGCCGGCCATCAACCAGATAGAAACCCATCCGTTCCATCAGCAACTCGACGCCCAAAAATTCCTACAGGAAAACAACGTACAAATCGAATCATGGGGACCATTCGCCGAAGGAAAAAACAATCTCTTTCACAATGAACTGCTGGCCGGTATCGCCAGCAAACACAACAAGTCCATCGCACAGGTTGTCATTCGTTGGCTTTTGCAGCACGGCGTGATCGCCATTCCCAAGTCGGTTAGAAAGGAGAGGATGGCACAAAACCTCGATGTCTTTGACTTCGAGCTGGGCGCCGAAGAAATGGAAAGCATCAAAACGCTGGACACGAACGCCAGCAGCTTTTTTGACCACCGCGACCCCGCCATGGTCAAATGGCTTGGCGAAAGAAAAATTGACTAATCATGAATAAAGCAATCATTGTACTACTCATGTGCATGGCCTTTACGCTGCCGTCCCATGCGCAGGCCAAGCTGCCGTTCTCACCAGCCGCAAGCACAACAAAGGACGAACAGGAAATCCTTAACCTTTCCACCGTCAAATGGAAATGGATGGCAGACAAAAACGTAGATTCCCTGAACGGCCTGTTTGCCGAAAACTGTGTCTTCGTCCATATGGGCGGCAGCTGGGGTAAAATCCAGGAACTGAACACCATCAAAGGCGGTGGGATCTGGTATAAAAAAGCGGAAGTCTACGGCGCCTCGGTGAACTTTTTCGGTAATACCGCCATCCTGTTAAACGACATTGACCTGCTGGCCGTGGTCGGTGGAAACGAGGTCACCCACGCATTTATGGTGACGGAGGTTTATATTAAAGAGAACGGCAAATGGGCTATGGGCTCCCTCACTTTTTCGACCTTGCTACGGCCGGTCAAAATGAACAACACAACACCACAACACTAAACTCACCACTACAACTATGGATCGCCGCCATCTCCTCAAATCCGGTCTAAGTCTGGCCGGCACCTCTTTATTGTCATCGACCGCACTGGCAAGAAATTGGGCAGCGCAAAAATCGCAGCATGCTCCGGCCCCCGCGACAGCTCCCGGACGTCGTAAGCTCGGAGGCCAGTTGGAAGTATCGAGCATCGGGCTTGGCGTTCAAAACATGGGTCGTACCTATCAAACCACGATCCCCTACCGGCCGGATATGATTAAGATCATCCGATCGGCGTTAGACAACGGCGTTACCCTATTCGATACAGCAGAAGCCTATGGCCCATTCGAATGCGAGCGGATACTAGGTGAAGCCGTCGCATCCTTCCGGAACAAAATTGTCATTGAAACCAAGTTCGGCTGGAACATCGACCCACAAACCGGCAAGATGCTCGGAGGATTAAATAGCCAGCCCGAACATATCAGAACGGCAGTGGAGGGCATGTTAAAGCGACTGCGTACCGACCGCATCGACCTGTTGTATCAGCACAGGGTCGATCCGAATGTACCTATCGAAGACGTGGCCGGCACCATAAAAGACCTTATCAAAGAAGGTAAGGTACTGCATTACGGGCTTTCCGAACCCGGCCCGCAAACAGTCAGACGCGCACATGCGGTCCATCCCGTCACGGCCATACAGAACGAATACTCGCTGCTCTGGCGAGGGCCGGAGGAAACCATCCTTCCCCTTTGTGAAGAACTGGGCATCGGCTTTGTTTGCTGGAGCCCGCTCGGCGTAGGATTCACCACCGGAGCCATCGATGAATCCACCCGTTTCGCGCAGGGCGACATCCGAGGGATAGAAGGCCGCTTCACCCCCGAAAACTTAACGAAAAATGTTGCATTGGTGAAAATGCTGAAAACCTGGGGCGAACAAAAAAAAGCCACTCCCGGTCAAATCTCACTCGCCTGGCTGCTGGCCCAAAAACCATGGATCGTGCCCATTCCGGGTACCACGCAGATGGCCCATATGTTTGAAAATACCGGCGCTGCCAATGTTAAATTTACTACCGAGGAATTGACGAGGTTCAACAGCGATCTAGCCGCGATCCACATCGAAGGCGACCGTTTGCCCCCTTTTGTACTTTCGCTTTCAGGCGTCGAGGCCGCTCCTAAAAAGTAAGCGACAAAATGCTAAATAAAACATCCTTATCAATTCTTCTTACTGCGTTGCTTATGGCATCGACCGGCGCTAAGGGACAGCCACCTTCGACCCAAAAAATACTAATAGTCTATCTGTCGCGCACCCATAACACGCAGGCCATTGCCGAGATCATCCATAAATATATGGGTGGCACACTCGTGTCGCTCGAATTGGAAAAGCCCTACCCGGAGAACTACCAACAGACGGTGCAACAGGTAGTTCACGAAAACGAGACCGGTTATCTTCCGCCGTTAAAAACAAAGATCGACAGCATCCAACACTACGACATGATATTCGTCGGCTTCCCCACCTGGGACATGCAGATTCCACCGCCCATGAAAAGTTTTCTACACGAATATAACCTCAGCGGCAAAACGGTAGTCCCCTTCAACACTAATGCAGGCTATGGTGTCGGCAGCGGCTTCGCTTCAGTAAAGCTACTATGCCCCAACAGCACGATACCCGACGGATTTACAACCCGCGGCGGCATCGAACGAGATGGTCGGCTGTTTGTCATCAAAGGAGAAAAAGCCGTCGCCGCGGACGCCGAAGTACACAAGTGGCTACAACGAATAAAGCTACTCAAATAATCGTCCATTGCCGGATTGTCTCAGGGGGTCTATCGTCGGGGAGTTCGAACACCTTTCGAAGTCTCTTTGTGGCACGGGAATTACGAAGTTTCAAACATTAGAACTTTTTCCTATTGCAATCCAGGCAACTTAAAGCGATTTACATATAATAAACTTTCACCAAATTTCGAAAGGTGTTCGAACCAATTCCCCGACACGGTACAAATTCTTAGTAAGAAGCCGAAATCGATGATTTCGGCTTCTTTATTTATTGCAGATCAATGATCAAGGGTGTTCGATAATTCCTACAGGGCGGCTTCTTCTTATAGCACAAAAATATCATAGTCGTCTGGCCGTAACATTCTGACCGTTTTGATGCAGGATCATTTTTTCAATTTTGCCTTCCGTTCCCCTTACAAATTCGATATCGGCGTCAACGACCTTTAGAAAGAAAAGGTCTTTCTTCTCGGCGAACAATTCGTTCTTTCCCTGACTGCTTGCCTGTCCGTAGAGGTGCCCATCTTGTAAAGAGATGGTTATGGAGAAGGTAGATGAGATTTGATATTCGCCCACATATTCTTTGAGGAGAGCAGTGTCGAGAATGACGGCAACCTTTGTAGTTGGCGGTTTTATGTCCTTGCCGCTAAGAATACCATAGGCATCCATGGTCATTTTCGGGAGATATTGGTAGTTCTGCTCGTTACTCAGCATGACAATACAGATCCCATCTTCGGGTATGCGGAGGATATTCGACACAAAGCCCAAGATACCGCCTCCGTGCTGCACGACCTTTTTTCCGTCAACAAGGCCTATGACCCAGCCATAGCCATACCGGGCCAAATGCGGGGTATAGGCTCTTTGCTGGCTGGCTGGACTGATTATGCTACCGGCCAACAATGCCCGATCCCACTTATAAAGGTCTCCAACGGTCGTGTAAATTGCTCCAGCCGAGAAGGAGACAGAAGAATCGACGATGGCCGCGGGGACTGTGCCTTCCGACGAAACATACCCCATGGCTTTGTCAGGACCATTGAGGTCTGCGAAGTCGAAACCGCTATGATCCATGTGCAGAGGCTTAAAGATACGCTGACGGACTACCTGAAAATATGTCTGTCCGGTGATCTTCTCAATGATATAACCAAGCAGAAAATAGCCGGAATTACTATAACTGTACTTTTCCCCCGGATTGAAGTCGAGAGGCTTAAATTCAAAGCGAGCGATCATGCTATCCCGGCCGATAGGAAGTGCGCTCCCATGTTCTACGAAGGCAGCGTCGTTGGTATAGTTGTAAACTCCTGCTGTGTGCGTGAGCAGTTGTTCGATGGTAATCCGATTGCCTTCCGGATAGCCTGGAATATATTTGGAAAGGAAATCCTGCATCGAGAGCTTATTTTCCTCCAACAACTGCAGGACAATGGCAGAGGTAAACTGTTTGGTGATTGAACCAATCTGGAACAGGGTGTTGGTATCGACCACCGCCTTCGTGACCTTGTTCCTATATCCGTAGCCTTTTTCAAAAACAACACCCTCTTTGGTGGCAACAAGAACTGCTCCCCCGAAACCCGCTGCTTTTACATAGGCCTCCATCAGGGTGTCCAGCCTGGAAGCGATGTTTTGGGTCATCGCGGAGAGTGCAGTTGCGAGAATAGCGAGAGACAAGAGGGCTTTTTTCATATAAAATATTTAATGGCTTAGCAGTTGCATGAACCGGCTCCTGTACGTTTCCGAAACCGGAATCTCTATTTTTCCAATCCTGATCAGGTCACGTTCTACCGAATCGATCTTATCCATAGCCACCATATATGACTTGTGCACACGACAAGCTATGTTAGAAGGGATGCGCTGCTCCAGTTCACCGAAAGTTTCCAGCGTCAATATCTGTTTGCCTGCGGTATAGATGCGCCGATAATCCCCCATACCTTCAATATAGAGAAGCTCATTGAGCCGAAGCTTTTCGAGCCGGAATTCAGTCTTAATGAATAGGAAATTTGGCGCCGGTACGGTCTGCCTTTTTATGTGATTGTTCTTCGCTTTATCGATAGCTTGTAACCAGCGTTCGAAAGTATAGGGTTTGAGCAGATAATCCGTTACACTTAATTCGAACCCTTTTAATGCATATTCATGATACGCGGTGCTGATCACAACCTGGGCGTCGAGCCGAATGGATTCAAGCAATTGTATACCTGAGAAATCGCCCAGGTTGATGTCCAGGAAAATCAGATCGACTGCATGTGTTTGTAAAAACGACAGCGCTTTTACGCCGTCCTCAAAAACTTCGAGTAACCGCAGAAAGGAAATTCTTTCAATAAACCCTTTGATACGTTCCTGCGCCAGCGGCTCGTCCTCAATTATGATACAGTCAATTTGCATTGTTCGTAAGGATTAGAGTGGCTTTATAGACCTCGCGATCTGCATTTATCTCCAAGCTATGCCTGTCGGGATATAACAACTGTAAACGTCTGCGGATGATACCGTTGCCCAGGCCGCCATTCGCATCGGGCAATGCCGGCCCCTTGGGATCATATCGGTTTTCGCAGTCAAAAATGATCTTCTCCCTTTCCAGTTTAAAGCGAATCTTAATAGCTCCTTCCTCCTTCTTTCCTGCATGCTTAAATGCGTTTTCAATAAATGGCAGAAAAAGTAAGGGTTCAACCATTAGCTGGTCGCCGTCGCCCTCGATTGCAAATTGAATGTATTCCGGATGGGCTGTCCTTATTTTCTGTAACTCAATATACTTCCCGATGTATCGCAGTTCCTCTCCGACAGGTATGCGATCCGTCTTGGTCTCGTAAAGCATGAATCGAAGAATATCCGAAAGCTTATTGAGATAGCCGGAGGCGCGGGCAGCGTCCTTTTCGATGAGTACGTCGATGTTATTGAGGGTATTGAACAGGAAATGCGGGCTGATCTGCGATTTGATCAGCGCCAATTCAAGCTCGGCATTCTGCCGTTTCAGGTATTCCTTGAGTTGGATATCTCTGTAAAACGTTATAAATCCGCGCATCACAAGAGCCAGGACGCCGTTGGCGAACGCAATGAGACTGAGTATCAGAACCGCCCTTCCGGCATCCCAGGAAAACCCGTTCTTTTGCCAGGGGAACAGTATATGGCTAATTCCCAGGAAAACAAACAGGGACGCCCCTATAGAGACCCCAATTCCGGTTAACCCAAGTAGTATCACCCGCCTGCGTTTTAGTAACCGGGAAAAAAGTACGGTGTAAAAAACATAAAATGTAACCATCGCGGGAAGACTTGTAAAGATGGTGGCCGGAGCTGTAAAGATTCCCTGCCAGATTCCGCGCGATGTAAAATGCCCCGAATGCCAGCTTAATAATTCAAATAAAATCAGCAGGAGGAAATACACCCCCCAATACGCGAGATGCATGCCCGCGACAGCAAACCTTTTCATTTCTTATCTATTTGTGAAATATAAAACATATTAGGCGTTTCAAGACAACAGCCGGACCTATGAGCAAAAATAGTCCTCGCACAGGTTTGGGCGGTTCTCATTCCGCCAGACGGGGAACTTTATCTGCAAAAACCTCGTTTTATCCGGTAATTTTTACCAAAGGGTGGGACCGAGCAATACCCGATTAGGCCAAACGCTCACTTGGCCGATTGCTGAACCGTCGAGGAGCTCGAACACCTTTCGACCACTCATCGTGGAACGGTTACTATGCATCGCCATAATATTTAATTTTTTCGCTATACCAAACACCTAAGTTTATCTAGAGATACGTATAGCAAGCTTTCGGCAAACCTGGAAAGGTGTTCGAACCAGTTCCCCGACAAGGTACGAAATGTGGCACGTTGTGGCACGAAAAGCAAAAAGGCTATCTCCCCGAGATGGCCTTTTTGCTATTATATTTGTCTCATAGCCTCCTACATGAGTAACCTTCAATCGCCCGCGTTGTCATCCATAATCACTATTCTTGAACAGGTGTCGGAAAAAATAACTGATGGCTCAGATATTGCCAGGACACTATTCAACACTCCGAAAGAAATGCGTCAGGAAATTACCTCCTGTTTGGAATTGCTAAGAAAAGGAGAGCTTGGTTGCCTAGACAATGTCCGTCTTCTTTTTGCGCCAACCAGTGCGTTTCAGGAGCATTCGACCTCTAATGGCTGGTCGGATGCTTACATGCAGATGTCGGCATCTTTCGATCAGGCGCTAGCTTCGATTTCCAGTAAGGCCACCCAGGTATCTATTGTTTGAATGCGTCTCTCATATCTTCCATTTCTCTCCTGGGAATTCCCATTCCTCCAGCCACATGTCGCCAGTGGCTCACCGCACCGGATACTGCAGCAATGATTTTTTCCCGCCGTTCTGGGCTTATCCTGAATTGTCCCGCAACCTCACGAGCCAGGTCAACGTCTAAACTATTACTGTGTTCAGAAATGTTCAGTGTAAGTCCGGTCGATCTCGGTATCGGGTTAATGTCAAATCCGGGAGATAGTCTCCACCCTTTGGTTGTAAGTAGAAAACCATGGTTCCGGAGGTGGTCATCACTATTACTGACAAGAATATAAAAAACAATTCGCCTCCAAAGTTCTTCCAAATCCTTATCCGGAGCCGCTCCGTAACGCATAATGAATTCCGCCAGATGCAAATAGGACACACTCATGGCGGCATCCATCCCATCCGAATAGCCCAGTAAAGTCATTGCCGACGCAAAATGGATACGTTTGTCTCCCACGCGGTCGAAGCGCTTGGTCAGAAAGGTGTGGTGGGCCTGCGAAAATCGTTTTGCATTTCCTTCTGGTGTTAAAAGACCCGCTTTTAGCGCCAATTCATTAACCACCGCTTCCCACGCTCCGATGTCACGATCATCGTTTCGGCTTGGAAATTTCGCGATCCAAAGGTTGCCATCCGGGTCTTTCACACTAGCCTTAGGCCTGGCTCCGCCAAGAGAGGAGCCAGGAGAAATAAGTAGACTAAGCCAATGCGCAAAGGCAGGATCTTCAAGATTATCATTGTCCTCCAGTCTTAAACTAGCCTCTTCCAGGGTCCTTAGTGAAGTAAAGGGAGGGACCGTCATATCCTTTTCATTGTGTAGAAAGGGACCATCTTCGGTCAGCCGAAAGCGTAGCGCCCCCATCCTGTATAGATCATATACTCCCAGCAGAAAATCACTTTCAAATAGGGGATGCACTTTACGGTTTTCATTCCTGGCATTGAGGGCTTCCCTACGTTGCATTAGCACTCTTCCCCATCGGTCTGGAGCTGAATCCATGAACAGACCAAAATTGGGCTTATCATCTCTTAGGTATTGCGGGCCGCCATATAATCCAAGGTCCGGGTCTAATAACATGGCAAACCCTGATTCAAGCCATTCCTTGTTATAGGAAAATGAAAATACTTCCTTCCCTCTTAACTGCTCGACTTGAAGAATCCCCAGCTTTTGAAGGCCCCCCAGTTCAAGCCAGTCTAAATAAACATATATATGCTTTTGATTTGCCATTTACGCCTTCCTTTTCCCGGACAACAAACCGGCGTCTTGTAATTTTCGACCTAACGGGTCATTCGCTGCGACATTCATTAAATCCTTCTCCAATCCAAGTACGAACAATACCTGCAGGTAAGCGCTCATGGACACACCAGGTGCGCCTTTCTCAATAAGACCAAGTGTAGATCTGGCTATACCCGCTCTTTCCCCGACCTGTGCGAGTGTTAATCCACGCCGCTTTCGGGCAAGCTTAATATTCTCGCCAAGTTCCGATAGAACGCGCGCTGCCGACGGTAATAATATTGTTTTTTTAGATCGCAATGTCCGTTATTTCATACAAAAATAGGCCAAATGAATGAAATATCGGTCTACGGCACAAAGTAGCCCACTTTTAGAGGTCAACCAAAATCTACTTCGTTATAAATCAATTGATAGCGAAACCTCGGATATATAAAACCTGTGCCACAAACCGCTCAAAATGTTCGAACCAGTTCCCCGACACGGTACACAATCTTTGTGGCACGAAAATTTAAAGGCCATCTCATGACGAGATGGCTTTTTTATTTCGAGCTGAAGCTATTATAGTTCCAGTTTGATTTTATATGAATCGTCGAGTGTGCCACAATCACATCTCAATTTGCTCAATTGGCATGTGAAAATAATAGAGGTCGCGCGATATAATTTAGATTGCGAATCAGGTGTTGCCTAATTACAAATCGAAGATATGGTCACTTTCGAGGCGGTATAATTTGTAGGCGGTGCTGTCCTTTTCGGCATGGAAATACAGTATAAACTCGCTGAAGGTTACATTGAGGTTGGGGATGCTGTCTGTTTTGTCTATAGAAAATATGGTGTGGGGATAGGGAAGGGAATATTGCAGGCTGACCGCGCCGATAAGGTCGAAGGCGGCTCCTCTTCTACTTGTAAGCTGTTGACGAAGCATCGATCGGGAGTATTTTAGATAACCCGGACCGCGGTCGGCATCTTCTATCTCCAATGAATCGGCGGCGATGAAATTCAGGAATGAATCGACATTCCTGATGCGAAAATTCTTAATCCATTTCTTGAAGCCCAAGTCGTTGTCGCTGTTTGGTCTTTTCATGAATTCCAGGAATGCTTGCACGTCATGAAAATGGCCACGGGTGGCGGGATCGAGGGTATCATAGTTCTCTGTCGTCGCCTCCCGCGTGGAGTCACGCGCCACATATAGGGGATTGGCAGTTTGACCAGCGTTCGATCGGGAGGAATCGATCTTGGAGGAGTCGCCAGCGGACTGTTGCTTAGATGTCAAAGAAGGATTGGACTGGCAAGAAGCCAACAAAAGGAGGCAGCTGTGTATAAAGATTAGTAACGGTGGGGTTTTCATGTACCTAAGATAAACCGGAAACCTGACGAGACAAATGGGAAGGCAAGTCTGAAAATTTCCCATGCCGAGGACTTCGAACACCTTTCGTCGGCCTAATGTGGCACGTTCTCTTAATAAAGTCATCATATTAATCTTATCAGCTATGGTAATCCATCTAATTTAGACCTATTTACGCAGATCAAAGTTTCAACAAACTTAAAAAGGTGTTCGAACCAGTTCCCCGACACGGTACACTGCTTTCGAAGTACGAAAAATTGAGGGCCATCTCTACATGGGATGGCCTTTTGCTATTGCACCCTTCCCGATTTTAATCGTCAACCTTCCACGCTGGATTATAACCAATTTCCCAAAGGTGTCCGTCCACATCCTGAAAATAGCCGTGATAACCGCCCCAAAACGCCTGCTGCGCAGGCTTAGTAATATTTGCACCAGCCCTTTTCGCTTGCTCCATTATAGTGTCAACCTCTTTCTCACTATTGACAAAATATCCGATGGAGAATTCCGTCGAACTCTCTGCCTGTAATGCAACCTGGCTGTCCCACGCCAGATTCTTTCTTTCGTATAGACACAACATTCTTCCCTTGTCCAGCTCAAACATTACCACCGCTCCGTTTTCGTATTCAGTACCTACAATGCCTTTTGTTTTCCAACCCATTCCAACCCGATAGAATTGCATGGATTTCGTCAAATCATTGACTCCAAGTGTGAGGAGATTTATACGTTGGTTCATTCCATTCAATTTTAGGTTAGGCAATTAGATGTCCGCAGCCCTTGAATACATCCTACCAAATGGGTGCCAAAGTAAGCCCTTATCTCTAATCCACCCTTCCCGCACCGGTTGCTTTCCCTGGCAGGGTAGTATGAATACATTTTTGATGGGCCGTGGCCTGACTGTACATACCTGCGCCTTCGAAACACCTTTATGAGCCTCAATATGGCACGTCCATCCCACCGTGCTCGGGTCGTTTGTCTTAGCTGCGCAATCTTGCTGTTTATATCCGGTCTGGGATGCAAAGCGCCAGTATCATTATACCTACCGGTACGAAAAAACAGGTATCCTTTTTATACAAACCGCGTAAAGTTCATTTCGCTCCTTCATAAATACGGAAATTGTATCCCCTTTTTGCACTCTGCAATAACAATCGCAATTTCTCGACTTTAACCGCTCAACCGCTTCCATTGTCCTAGCCGTCGACCGTATCTCCTTAGCACGCGGCGCATCCGCTACCCGAATGGAAAGAGACTTGAATTCGGCGCGCGCGGCGCGGGTGAAGTTTTCCACACGGTTGATAGCCATCAGTTGACTCTGATTGGCGATAATACGTTATGATACGGTCGATATCGGCGTCCTTCCGATTGGGAAACAGGTTCATCGGCGTCTTGTTGAATGCCCGATATATATAGTCGGCATAACAGTTACCCAAACGCATTACCCGTTGATTAGCGCGTATGAAATCATGCAACCATTTTGTCGGGCCGCGATGACCGATATAGGCGAGGGCCGGACCGTCACGATTTCCCTTATACCGTGGCAAGACGCGCAATTCCTCTGAAATAGGGCGTGGTTTTGAAGGCTAGCTCCTAGAGCTGGCCTTCTTGCTTTAGTGTCGTAGACAGTTTCGTTCCAAAAGTTCCTTGCAAATCCAGCATTTGGTGTTACATTTCAAGGAGGATAAGATAGCAACCCAACGTGGCATTGCAAGCCTCTCCTTAAGGTTCAATGGTTAGAATTAAATGCAAGAAAGTAACCATGCAATCCAGTTCCATCACGCCGGAAATGGCCTTGAAGCTGGCGAAAGCGTTCAATACGTCAACGGAGTTCTGGCTGCATGCTCAGGATAATTATGATCTTTCCCTTGCCGGCAAGAAGACCGACATCAAATCCGTACGTGTGTTCTGGAAGCACAAATTAGTTCAAGCTTAATAGGTAAGCCGAGCGACCTCAAAATGCCTCAGAGTATTTACATTTGCCCCGTGAACGCATATCAATCCCATATCGAAAAACTACAGCGTCAGTTGGAAAAGGCCCGTCGCCAGCTGATCCAACATCCATTGTACGCAGCAATTAACGATCTGGACGCTCTGAGAAGCTTTACCGAAGGGCATGTATTTGCCGTCTGAGATTTTATGTCCCTGCTCAAAGCTCTCCAGCAACGTCTCACCTGCGTAAGCGTCCCCTGGGTCCCCGTAGGCAACGCCACTACGTGCTACCTCATCAACGAAATCGTCACCGGCGAAGAAAGCGACGAAGACAAAAGAGGTGGGCGCGCCAGTCACTTCAAGTTGTACCTTCGTGCGATGAAGCAAGCCGGCAGCGACACCGGGACTGTTCTAGCCTTGCTCGAAAACCTTGAAAAAGAAGCGACCAT
>Ga0134128_10001301_pt1 | contig 32329 bp, 28 predicted proteins | sample KB31754_FD_96462 | JGI IMG/M metagenome (GOLD analysis project Ga0134128, IMG submission 96462) | Terrestrial soil microbial communities with excess Nitrogen fertilizer from Kellogg Biological Station, Michigan, USA - KB3-175-4 | ecosystem: Environmental > Terrestrial > Soil > Unclassified ... | reverse complement strand
TCAGACTGGTGGAGGGGGTAGGATTCGAACCTACGAAGGCGTAAGCCGGCAGATTTACAGTCTGCTCCCGTTGACCGCTTGGGTACCCCTCCGCGAAAACGAGCCGCGTATTGTGATTTCGGCTCGGGCGGGTGTCAATGCGCCTGGCGCGAGATTTGCTTAAGGCCAGGGCAATTTACGGACCTGCTTTCGGTCCAGCTGATACCTGAATACCGCGGCCGCCCCGGTTCTCGAGGGCATTCGCGCGGCCTCGAGCACGATGACCTCGCCGCCGGAGCGCAAGGCAGCCTCGGCCAGGTCGTCCAGCACATCGAAAACCCCGGGGTCCGTGGCGGCGGGCATCCGCGCGACCGGCATAGGTGATCGCGCCCCCCGGGGTGGCATCGGCGCTTCCTGGAATCCGCCGATCGGCGTCCACCAGAAGCGTACCGACGCGGCTCTGCGCCAGGGCGGCGGCGATCTCCTCCAGCCCGTCCGAGCCGCGCCCATGCCCGTGGGCTTCCCCATACGCATCGAGAAGGCCATGCACCCGCTGCTCGAAGTATGGCTCGATCACGCGCCAGGCGGCATCGCGCAGCTCGCCCGGCGTGAGCGCGCCAGGATGCAGCTCGACGCCCGTCGCGGCGCAGATCCGCGGCCCTCGGCCGCGCGGCGGGATGCCGGGGTCATTTGCCCTCGGCCTCGTTACGGGACTCGACGCGTTCGAGCTCGCGCAGCGCCTCGACGCTCGCCACCTGCGCCTCCGGAGGAGTCTTGCCGCGGGTGTCCTCACGCCTTCCGAGCGCGTGCTCGATGGCTCTTTCGAGCTTGTCGGCCGCCGCGTGTATCGCCTCGGTGAGAGTCGGTGCCTCGTGGCTCACCGCGATCGGCTTCATGCCGCCGAGACGCGCCTCCATCATGCAGCGCTTGTCGCGCTCCCCGAGCTTGAGACTGTTGAGATCGTTGAGATGGACTTCGACACGCGTGATGCGCCCGGCGAAGCGCTCGAGCCGACCCTCGACCACGCCTTGCACCCGCTCCGTCAGATCCTCACCACCTACGATGTGGTGATCCGAGTTGACCAACACCTGCATATAGCTGTCCTCCATTTGGACGGCGCACAGCGCCGGCCCCGAAGGGGTGAGGCTCAGGATGAGCCGAACAACGAGCGGCCGTCGCCCGCTGGGCCCGCACGCAAGGACTATGCCGGTCGAAACGCGGGCGCGGCGGCCTTCGCGGCAGCGGCCACGGCGACGAGCCTGGCGGTGAGACCGTCATCGAGACGGCGCCATTCACCCGGGCGAAGGTCGCGTGGCAACTCGATCGGCCCGTAGCGGATGCGCAGCAGCCGGCTGACCTCGTAGCCGACCGCTTCCCACATGCGGCGCACCTCCCGGTTGCGGCCTTCGTGCAGCACGAGCCGATAGGAAGCGTTGCGCGCCGCCTCGCCCGGCGGCGAGGGCTCTTCGACGATCCGGTCGCAGGCCGCGGGACCGTCCTCCAGTGGAACGCCGCGCAGAAGCGCGCGGATGGTGTCGCCGCCCGGCCGGCCGCGTACGCGCACCAGGTATTCGCGCTCGATGCAGCTCGAGGGATGCATGAGGCGGTGGGCGAGATCGCCATCCGTGGTGAAGAGGAGAAGACCCGCCGTGTTGACATCCAGCCGGCCCACTACGATCCAGCGCCCGCCGTCCGGCGGCGGCAGATGCTCGAAAACCGTGGGCCGGCCCTGTGGATCACGCCGGGTCGTCACCTCGCCAGTGGGCTTGTGATAGAGCAGAACCTGGTGCGCGGCGGCTCGCGGCGAGCCGAGGTCCAGCCTGCGGCCGTCCAGGCACACCTCATCGCCTGCGGCGGCGCGGTCACCCAGCTTTGCCACCCGGCCCGCGACGGTCACACGGCCCGCCGCGATCCATTGCTCCGCCTGGCGGCGCGAGCCCAGACCGGCGGCCGCGAGCAGCTTTTGCAGCCTGATCGTCACAAGAACCGGAGGTGGGGCCGGGGCCGGGCCGATTGGCGAAACGTGGAGGGCTGCCGCATACTGGCCGGGAGTGTAGCGGGTCGCGGAAAGCCCGCGGGTCATAACCCCGCGGCCTCTGGAGATAGCCCTCCGTTGCTTGTGGCAGCCATGGCAACCAAGGTAGAAACCCGTAAACACCTCACCCGAGTACCAGAGAATGGCGACCCCCATGCCGCAACCCGAGCAGCGCGAGCCTGATGCCAGGCATTACGCGAGACTGCCCGACCCGTTCCCGATCTGGCGCGGGGGCGTGCTGCATGGCGCGCAGATCGCTTACGAGACCTGGGGACGACTCAACTCGGCGCGCGACAACGCCCTGCTGCTTTTCACCGGGCTCTCACCGTCGGCCCACGCCGCATCATCGCCGGAGGACCCGCGCGATGGCTGGTGGCAGCGGATGCTCGGGCCCGGACTGGCGATCGATACCGATCGGCTCTTCGTGGTGTGCGTCAACTCGCTCGGCAGCTGCTTCGGATCCACCGGGGCCGCCTCGATCGACCCTGCCACCGGCCGGCCGTACCGGCTGACCTTCCCCGATCTCTCGGTACAGGACATTGCGCGCGCCGGGTACGAGGTGGTGCGCTCGCTCGGTATCGAGCGGGTCGATACCGTCATGGGGCCATCGCTCGGGGGCATGGTGGTGCTGGCCTACGCTGCCCTTTTCCCGCGCGCGGCGCGGCGCCTGGTCAGCATTTCCGGAACCCTCGCCGCATCGCCCTTCGCCATCGCACTGCGCTCCATTCAGCGGGAGGCCATCACCGGCGACCCGGATTGGCGGCAGGGCAACTACACGGCCGACCGGCCGCCGCGCACCGGGATGGGCCTGGCGCGCAAGCTCGGCACGGTCACCTATCGCTCCGCCGAGGAGTGGCAGCAGCGCTTCGAGCGCCAGCCGGTCAGGCCTGATCTGAGATCCGATCTGGAGCGCAACAAGCCCTTCGCCGCCGAGTTCGCGGTCCAGGGTTACCTCGAGTCGCAGGCGCAGCGCTGGGTAAACGCCTTCGACGCCAACTGCTATCTTTACCTCTCCCGGGCCATGGACCGCTTCGATCTCGGCGCCCACGGCGACCCGGCGGCCGTGTTCGCCAAGGCCGGGCTGGAGCAGGCCCTGGTCATCGGGGTGGACTCCGACCTTCTCTTCTCCGTCGAGGAGCAGCGGGCGGTAGCTCAGGCGCTGCAGGCAGGCGGCGCCGCCACGCGGTTCGCGCATCTGCAGTGCATCGAAGGCCACGATTCGTTTTTGATCGATATCGAGCGCTTTGGCCGCGAGATCCGCTCATTCCTCGACCAGCCCGAAAGCAAATAGGTGAGCGGCGCAGGGACGGGCCGCGTAAATCGCCGGGAGCGATTTACGCCAATGCATTAAGTTGAGTGGCTGTGCCGAAGCCCGTAAGCCGAGGCATAATGTGCGGGTCCGCGATCTAGAAAAGCCATAACTCCCGCGAGGCCTTCAATGGAACGCCGCCTGCATACACGGCACCGAGCCCGGACGACCGTCTACATCACCGTTCCCGGCGGCTGCCGCAGGCTCTGCAAGGCAGTGAATCTGAGTGCCACGGGCGTCTTCATCGAGACCACCAATCTCGGCCTGCGCAAGGGTCAGACGGTCGTACTCTCCTTCGCGATCAACCTCGGTACCGTCACCAAGCTGCACCGGCGCACGGCCGTCGTGGCTCATGTCTCGCGCGGCGGCACGGGCCTCATGATGGAAAGCTACGGCGCCCGCGCGAATTGACGCCGGGCGGCTTGAAGCCGGCCTTCCTTGCGCTCACCATTCCGGTCTCAGCCGGAGGCTGGCATTTTGGCGGACGAGCAGGCAAACGCGGACAAGGCACTTGCAGCGCTGCAGGAATCGCGGCGCGAGCTCGAGTCGCTGACCTACACCATCGCCCGTGACCTGCGCGCGCCGCTGCGCACCATAGAGGGGTTTGCCCACGCGTTGTCCGAGGATTGCGGCGAGCTGTTGGACGCGGACGGCCGGCGCTATTTGCAGCACGTGCTCGATGCCTCCCACCGCATGTCGGCCATGCTCGAGGGACTGCTCAGCCTCGCGCGCATCCACCGCGCGGAATTTCATCCGGTGCCCGTGGAGCTTTCCCGCATCGCCCATGGCGTCGTCGATCAGCTCAAGGCGGCGGACCCGGCGCGCCCGGTCGAAGTAGTCATCGCCGAGAACGTCGCCACCGAGGCCGATCCCACGCTGCTGAAGTTGGCGCTCGATGCACTGCTGCAAAACGCCTGGAAGTTCACGCGCGGCCGCGATCCGGCGCGCATCGAAGTCGGCGTGCAGCCCGCTACGCCTCCCGTCTACTTCGTAAGCGACAACGGCGTCGGCTTCGATATGCGCTATGCCGGTAAGCTCTTCGGCCCCTTCCAGCGCCTGCACTCCGAGGCGGAGTTCGAAGGCGTAGGCGTCGGACTCGCGGCGGCGCATCGCATCATCCGCCGCCATGGCGGACGCATCTGGGCGCAGGCCGAGCCTGATCGCGGCGCGCTCTTCAGTTTCACCTTGCAGGGGACGGCTGAGGCGTAAGCCCGGGGCGCATCCGCCCCCCGAGCGAGTCAAGCCGTCAGGTTTTTCGACATGGGCACGAGCTCGATCGCGACGTCGCCCGCGACCGGATATTGGACTCTCGCTCCGGGAACGTAGCCGCGCGCCTCGTAAAGTCTCTTCCCGGGCAGCGTGGCCATCATTTCCGCACGCCGGAAGCCATGGCGGCGGGCCTCGGCCTCGCAGTGATCGAGCAGCGCGCTGCCGATCCCGCGGCGCGCGGCTTCGGGATCGACGAAGAAGGCGCGGATCTTGGCGGCATCGGTGCCCGGATCGAGCGTGCCGGCATCCCGACCCGAGCGCGCATCGCCGCCAAAGAGAGTGCGGCGATAACTCCAACCGCCGCAGCCGATGAGACGGCCCTGGCTCTCCACCACGAAGTAGGTGCCATCGGCGATGAGCTGGCTGTCGAGTCCGAAGGCGCCCCTCAGGGCACCTTCGATCTGCTCCGGGGAGTAATCCGCCGCGCCGAGCGCGCGGATCGACCTGCCGATCAGCTCCTGGATCTCTGCCGCATCGGCCGCCGTGGCCGGCCGAAGGTGCCATGACATACGGCTCTTCCGCCTCCCCGGGACTACTTCCCGAAGTTATAGGTCACGTCCATACCGTACGTGACCGGCTGATTGACGATGTAGCGCGTGAACTGCGGAATGGCCAGGTTGATCTGCGGCAGCGGATCGAGCAGCACCTGGTTGTTGGTCGCATTGTTGACGAACAGGGCCAGCGACCAGCGGTCCGTGCGCACCCCGGCACGCAGATTCACGAGTCCATACGACGGCAGATTGAGCTTTGTCTGATTGATGTTGTTGAGATAGACCGTGACGCCGTACGGCAGGTCATACCGCGAGCCGACATAGCTGTAGGTGACGTTGCCGAAGAACGCCATGGCATTGCTCAGCTCCTGCGTGTAGTTCAACGACATCGAGCCGGTGATCTTCGGCGTATCGGGAACCGCGAACCCCCCGGGGATGCCGTCGATCGGGCTGTCGTTCAGGAACTTGCTGTGCGTATAGCCCCAATCCGTCGAGAAATCGAATCCATAGCCGAGATTGGCGCGGAGCTCCGCCTCGAGGCCGTAGATGTTCGCGTCCGAGCCGTTGACGGTGAACCCGAAGCCGGAAATGTTCGTCGCGACCTGCGGATCCTTCCAACGCTCGTAATATGCCGTGACGTTCAGGAGGGCGCGATGCCCGAAGAGCTCGTTCTTGGTTCCGATCTCGTAATCCCACACGGAGTCCGAGTTGAACTGCGGCACGCCCTGGCTGTTGACATTCGGGAAATTCACCGTCGGCGCGTAAATGTGACCCGGCGTGGTCGGCGTCGCCGACAGCTTGGTCTGCAGGCCGCACTGTTCGAGTCCGGCCAACGACGGCGGGCTGCCATACGGGCAGGTCGCAGGGCTGACCGCGGTCGCCAGGCCGACGAAGGGCTGATCCGTGCCGCCCAGGCGGAAGCCCTTGGCGACCGTGCCGTACACCATGTGATCGGGGTCGATCTGCCAGGTCAGGTTGAAGCGCGGATTGGTGCCGCTCGAGCTGCTTCCGGCGCTGGTGTTGAACGGCTTGAGGTTTCCGGCCACCGTGGGTGCGCCGCTCAGCAGGTTGTCGAAGCCGTACGGCGTGAAATCGCCCCACTCGGAGTTGGTCTGGGAATACGAGTAGTGATACCAGCGCGCTCCCACGCTGGCTTTGAGGCCATTGGCGAAATCCCAGGAGACATTGCCGAAAGCGGCGTTCTGCAGGATGGTCTGCGGCATGTAGTCGATGTAGATGTCACCGATGCCCGCGGGGATGACCTGAGGATTGACCGACCACATGCTCCACTCGGACTGAAAGTCCTGATAGTAATATCCCGCCAGCCACTGCAGTGGTCCGTTGCCCGTGGAGGCGACGCGGAGCTCTTCGCTGAATTGCCGGGTGTAGTCGCGCTCCTCCACTCCGGGGCCGAACGGGCCGGGGCCCGTCGGGCCGATGCCGCCGGCAGACGTGTCGTACGGAGGGGGCGTCGCCGTGGGATCGGAGGGGCCGAGCGCCGTCGAGCTCGAGTTCTCTTCGCTGCCGTCCTGCGAGACCAGGGAGTTGTTCGACCACAGGCCGGTGATGGAAGTCAGGGCGATATCGGGCGTCAGGGCGTATTCGATCTTCAGGCTGCCCAGCGTGAAGCGGTCCCATTGCGGCTCGGAGGTCTGGTAGATCTCGTAATGACCCTTCGCGCCCGGCATGGTCGGATCGGTCGGCGACCCATTGACGTCCACTGCGTTGGGCGCGCCGCTCGTGGCCTGCTGCCAGAGGAGCATCGGAGTGATCGAGAGTTGATCGTTGGGCTTCCAGAGGAAGATGGCGCGGAATGAATCCGTGGTCGAGGAGTTCACGCCTGTTGCCGTCGAGAGGAGCGGCGACGTGTAGAAATTGGCGGGCCGGGAGTTCGTGGGATTCGAGCCGGCATCCGTCGTCACGGCACCGTCGGTGAGTACGTAGCGATTGAGCCAGCCGCTTTGCGAGTCGTGAGAGCCGACCAGCCGCAGGGCGGCCGTCGATCCGAACGGCAGGTTCACCATGCCGTTCTGCGTGAAGTTGATGCTGCCGCCGGAGCCGGTATCGGAGATGGTCGTCTCGCCGGAGGCGTCGAAGCTACCCAGCTCCGGCATGGCCGGAATGAGGCGGACGGTTCCGCCCATCGAGCTCGATCCGTATAACGCTCCCTGCGGCCCGTGCAGGACCTCGGTCCGAGCCAGATCGTAGAGGTTGGGATCAATGATGACTTTGCCGAGCTGTTCCGCCGCGGGAGCCGAGAGCGCGATTTCGTCCAGGTACACGCCGACCATCGAGGTGTTGCCGCCTGCGGAATTCAGGCCACGCATCTCATACTCGGTCTGGTTGGGACCGGAGGTGCGCATTGCCAGACCGGGGACACCCTGTGAGAGAGTGTTGAAGTCCGTCAGGCCGCGATTGGCGATGTCGGAAGCGGTGAGCACCGTCATGCTGATCGGTGTATTTTGCGCAAGCGTCTGGCGCTTCGTCGCAGTGACCACGATCGTGGCCAGCTGATCCGTCGTCGCCGGCGCCGCAGCGGCCGCGGGCTGATCGGCGCGGGCGGCTCCGGCGAGACTTCCTGCAAGCGCGGCCGCGACGGCCAATGGGACCAGGTGATTCTTTCGATGCATTTGACGCCCCCGAATTGGTGAATGGGCGCCTTCTGAACGCGACCGAGCGGCCCGGCGCGCCTTCGTGTGGCCCATTAGTGGCGCCGAAGATATCCGATCAGCTTGGCTTTTTCACCAATCGTCGCGCGGACGCAACGTTTTCTGATCGCGCTGGCGTTACATATCGATGTTCGATTTTCGATGGTACCGTTATCTTGCGGCGGGTACCGTTACAAGTTGGGTCACAGCCCACCGAAAAACCTCTGCACCGAATACAGACAGAACGGCGGCACCAGTCCCGCGTGATAGTCCGCCAGCACGGCGCTCTGGCCGCCATCGGTGGCGCCTCCTGCGATAGCCGCCGCGATGACGGCCGCCTTGGCTGCGTGGAAGGCGTTCTTGACATCGGCGTAGGGATCGTTGGCGCCCACTGCCGAATCGACATCCAGTACTGTGACCTGCGCGCCCGGCGCGTGCGCCGACCAATACCCTTGCATCAGCTGGGTGTTGAAGTAGAAGACCTCCGGGTCGCTGTCACCGCCGCAGAGCAGAACGGGGCCCGTGGGATTGAAGTCGCGGAGGTCGTTTTTCGCGAGGTCCTGCCGCAGGCCGTTTGCGGGGCTCGCGGGCGGCATATCGTTGGTCGTGGTCGGGAAGCCGCCGTCCGGATTCGCCTGCGCGTCCTGCAGATAGCTCAGCCGATAGGCGTTGGTGACCAGCGGACTCGCGCCGAAACCCAGCGCGAAAGCGGGCGCGAGCGCGGCAGGCGTGGTGGCGGGGGTCATCGATGCGTACTGCGCGGCCGGCGGCGTGTTGCTGAAGAGTGCGTACTGGGGGAGCAATCCCTGCGTGTAGAGGTCGGCCCGGGTGGTAGTGGTCGGCAGGAGCGACTCGATGTTGGCGGCGTATTGGGATGAGAAGACGTCCGTCGGGCTGCTGTAGACGTTGCCGTACGAGTGCTGATACGAGGACGCGACGAGAGTGAGGTTGATCGTCGCACCTCCGTCCACCTCGCCCATGAAAATCGCATCGGCGAACGCCGAGAGCGCGTAAGGCCCCGACATCGGGGCCGCGGCCGTGACGCTCATGCCGGCTGCCAGCATGGCACGATACGTCGCCAGGGCCACGTAGCCGCCCTGCGAATATCCGGTGATGAAGAGCTTGGTGCCGGCGCTCGCGCCCACCTTGGAGAACGCGCTGCGCGCCGCGCTGAGCGCGTCCATCATGTCGTGCGACTGCTGGGCGGCGACGAGATAAGGGTGATAGGAGAGCGCGGAGGTGTCATATCCGGCGTAGTTCGGAGCAACCACGATGTATCCCTGAGCGGCGAATACCGCCGCGAGCAGCACCCCCTCGTCGTTGACGTTGCCCGTGGTGCCCGGCAGATTGGCGATGTCGTAGGACTTCTCCGCCGAGGTGCCGTGCGCGTAAAGGACGATCGGCCGCGCGCCCGTGCAGGACGAGTCGATGCCACCGGGCACCATCAGTGCGCCCGAGGCCGTGGTCGCCTCGCCCTGGCCGCCGACGGTCTCGTACTGCAAGTGGTACACGGTGACCGTGCACGGGGGCGAGAAGGCCAGTGTCAGAAGCGGGCCCGCGTCGACGTCGCCGCTCAGCAGCGAGAGCAGATCTGATACGGAGTAGGACCCCGTTTTCTGCGGGGCCTGCAGCAGCTGGCCCGGCTGCGGAGTCGTGGGCTGCGGCGGCGCGGACGAGCCGCTGATTTTCGTGTGGCAGCCCGCGAGAAGAAGCGCAGCCGCGGACGCTGCCAGAAGCTTGACCGGGCGGACCATGGAAACCCTCCTGGAGCCCTCCAATAGAATCCGCGAGAGCTGTAGAAGTTCGCCCGTCAGGCCCGGCGGCCCAGATCACCGAGCGCCGCCCGCAGGTCCTTCAGCCGCGGCGGCTTGTTGAGAACGCGATCGACGTGCGGCGGAACCTGATTCTCGGCGGTGAGCCGCTGCCCCCACCCGGTGAGCAGGACCACTGGCGTCATGGGCGACGCCGTTTTAATTGCCGCTGAGACGCGTCTTCCATCTACGTACGGCATCCCGAGATCGGTGATCACCAGCTCGAACGGCTCGCCGCGCGCCCGCGCCGCCTCGAAGGCATCGATGCCCGCCTGCCCTCCCTCGGCTGCCGTGACGTGGTGGCCATCACCGCGGAGGGTCTCCCGCAACGACTCGATGATGAGCGGGTCGTCGTCCACGATGAGGATGCGCATCGGCCGCACCGGCAGGCCGAGCGCGAGCTGTCTTCCCGTCTCTTCCGCCGAGCGCGGCGCGGCCGGGAACAGCAGCCTTACAGTGGTCCCCTGCCCGGGGGCGCTGTCGATCTCGACCTCGGCGCGATGGCGCTGCGTCATCCCGTAGACCATGGCGAGGCCCATGCCGGTGCCGCGCTCGCCCTTCGTGGTGAAGAACGGCTCGAGACACCGCCGCCGGGTCTCTGCGTCCATGCCGACGCCCGTGTCGGAAACCTCCAGGCAGACCATCTCGACCGGCGGCTCCGCCACAGCGGCCGACGAGCCCTCTGGCAGCAAGACGTCACGAATCGGTCTGGGCGATTCAGCAGCGGCCTCGGGTTTCATCTGCCGCATGACCGTCTTCGTTCGCAAAGTGAGCGTGCCGCCATCGGACATCGCGTCGGCTGCGTTGAAGATGAGGTTGGTCAGGGCATCGCGGATCTCGTTCTCGGCGCCCATGATGGCGGGCGGCGGCTGCGCGAGGTCGGTACGCAGCTCGATGACCGCGCCGCGCTCCTGCGGCACGTCGCGCCAACGGGCCTGAGTGAGCTCCAGTACGCCACGGATGACCCGATCGAGATCGATCTTCGCCAGCGTCGCCTGTCCTTCCTGAGGCCGATAGAACTCGCGCATGCGGCTCACGGTCCGCGCTACATCGTGGATGGCCGTCTGGATGGTCGTAAGGTATGAGCGTGCGCGCTCACTGAGCCCGGGCTCACGCTCGAGGAGCGACTCGGTATAGAGCGCGATCGGTGAGATGGCGTTGTTGATGTCGTGCGCGACGCCGCTCGCCATCTGGCCGAGCGCGCGCAATCGCTCCTGCTGCACCACCGTCTCCTGACTGTGGCGCAGATCGTCGTAGGCCCGCTGCAGCGCGTCATAGAGCTGCGCCTGGTGTGCCGCGAGGGCGACGTGCTCGCTCAATTGCCGCAGGAATTCGCAATCACCGCTGCTGAAGGATTCCGGCTGGCGGCGCGCGGCGACGAGGACGCCGAACACCCTGCTTTCCGCCCGCAGAGGCGCTACGACGAGGGCGCACAACCCGCCCTTGGCCAGGGTGCCGGGGAAGGGGTAGGGACTGGCGGCTATGTTGGGCTCGTACACCAGCTCACCGCGCACACAACGGCTCAAGCCGTTGCGGTCCACGGGCACCCGCGCTTTCTCGGTCAGCGCCAGCTCCAGCGCCGTCTCCCGGCTGCGTGCGCCGACGCTCGTCACGGTCAGTATCTGTTCGTGCGGGTCATAAAGGCAGATACAGCCGAAGTCGATCGGCACCTGCTCCTCGAGGTGCCGTATCACCACCTGGAAGATGCTGCGCAGGTCCTGGCGCTCACCGACCGCGCGGGTGATCCGGTGCAGGAGATCCAGGCGGGAGAGCTGTTTTTGCAGCTTCGTCCCGAACGCGTTGCGCTCGGCAATGTCGGCGGTGAGCTGATCCAACATGTGGTTGAACGCATCGGTCAGAGTACCGAGCTCGTCATTGCCGAGCTTCGGGGCCCGCACGGAGTAGTCGCGCTTCTCGGAGACGGCGAGTGCTGCTTGCCCCAGCGTCTGCACCGGTCTCGAGATCTGCCGCTGCAGCGAGCGGCCGAGCAGATACGCGAGCAGCATCGCGAACCCGGTCATGCCCGCGGCGATCAGCGCATACAGCGCGATCTCGCGGTGCAGCGAGACCAGATCCCAACGCAGATAGAGCGTACCCAGCCGGGTGTTGCCGCCCTGGCGGATGGGCTGATAGTCGATCAGCATCCCCTGGTCGAAGCGCAGGCCGTCCCGCTTCGGACGAGGCGGAAAGGCGCTCGCCGGCGCATCCGCCGGATAATGCGAAAAAAGCACGCCATTGGCGTCATACACGGCGGCCGCGGTGATGCGGCGCTCCGCATTCAGCGCCCGGAGCACCTCTGTCTCGTCCGTCGCATTGTCGAAGGCAATCGCCGCGGTACTGTTGCTCGCGGCGATCTCACCCAGGGTCTGCACGGTGTGCCGGGCGGCGGCGCGATAAGCCGCGTACTGATAGCCGATGAAGGCCGCGCAGGTGATCGCGAGCACCGCGCCGCTCGTCACGAGCAGCATGATCATGAGCTTGCGCCGGATGGGCTGGTTGCGCAGCGGCATCGCTAACCCTCCCCCCCTGGGCCGCCGGCGGCTGCGGCGCGCAGCAGCTTCGAGCTCAGCTTGAGGCCGGCGGCCTGCGCCGCCGCCGGATTGATGAGCAGCCGCACGTGCTCGTCGATCAGCACGAAGCGGATCATGCCGCCGCTCTGCACGAAGTTGCCGAGATCGCTGACGGTGAGCACGTTGCGGCCCTTGAGCGCGCTCAGGATCTGCGGCAGCTGCGGTGCCTCCGAGGAGCTGATGTAGAGGATATGACAGCCCGTCGCGTCCGCAATGCTCTTCAGGCGGCGCACGATGATCGAGCGCCCGTTCACCCGTTCTCCGGCGACCGCCTGATCGAGCGCGCCGTCGAAGGGATCGGCGCCCAACACGCCGATCACGATCGGGGAGCGCTCGTCGGCGAAGGCTCCCTGAGGCCAATCGACGAACTGGGAGAAATAGAACAGGAATACGGCCTCGACCTGCTGCGCCGTGGGCACGGCCAATGCGGGGCGGCCGCCGAGCAGGCCCGCTGCGATGAGCAGCGCCACCGCCGTGGCCCGGATCCGGGCCCTCAAAGGTCCCATCTCACCCTTCCGAACACGCTCCGCTCGATGCCGCTGCGCTCGTAGGCCGCACCGAATTCGACATGGCTGCCGTGCAGCAGGCTGCGTCCCTCCAGCGACAGCGTCAGGTGCGGTGTGGCGGGCCAGATCGCGTTGAGGTCGAGCTCCTGATAGCCGGGGTCGCCGGTGCCGTCGACCACTTCGGGGAGAGTTTCGATCGCCGAGATGACGCGCAGCCCGCCATAGAGCTCCACACCGTGCGGCAGATCGAAGTAGGACTGAATGCCGAACTGATTGCGGGGCGTCGAGCCCTCATAGAAGCTGTTGCGGTTGGCGTCCAGACCCAATGGCGTCAGGCGCATCTCGATATAGGAATAATTGACCGACAGCCGCCACCAATCGACCGGGGAGTACATGGCGAGCGCCTCGAGCCCCGTCGAGTGCCCGTCGATGAGGTTCTCATTGAGGAGCGGGACGATGACCTGGCCGGTCGCGGGATCGAGGAACGGCGTGCCGAGCTCGAGCGATGCGAGGCCGGTATAGCGGTTACGGAACGCCGCCAGATCGAGCGCCAGATCGGAGGTCGGCCGCCAGCGGTATCCGAGCTCGAAGGCGAGCACCTCTTCGGCATGGAAGTTACGGTTGCCGAGCAGCACGATCACCGGGTTGCCGGCAGGATCGGTGGCGTCTATGTCCACGTCCCGCTCGATCCGTGTTGGCACCCTCACGGCGCGGGAAACTGCGCCCCAGAGCGTCTGCGTGGCCTCTATATTCCACGCCGCCCGAACGCTCGGCTGCACCTCGAAGCCGCTGAAGTCGTTGTGCTCGAGCTTGGTGCCGATCGTCAGCCGCAACGAATGCGGCAATGAGATCTCGTCCTGCACGAAGCCGCTGGCGAGATTGTCGCGCGAGTCGGGCGGATTCAGGGCGAACAGTCCCTTGCCGTGATCGATGTCGTCCATGGTCCGCCCCGTGAAGCCCCAGGTGAGCGCCTGCACACTGCCGAGCGGCCGGTGTGCGATGAAATCGAGATCGAGCGTGCCGAGGTCATCCGTGAACGTCGGATCGTTGCGGTGCGTGTAGTCGTAGTAGACGCGCACGTCGTAATCCGAATCCGCGCTCATCGTATGATGCCAGTTCGCGAGCACGTTGGCGCCGCCCACGCCCACCACCAATGGGGGCGTGGGCCCGGGCCGGCCGATGATGGTCACCGCGGGACTCACTTCTCCGATGCGGCCGTCGTAGGCGTCACCTTGAAAGGTGAACGTATCCTGCGAATCGGCTTTCCAGTCGGTGCGGAAACCCACATGGCTGAGCTCCCAACCATCGGAGCCCGCACCCGCGGGATAGTCCTCGGCAGCGTGGTCCTGGTACTTGGCGAACACACGGTAGTAGGCCTGACCGCTCGTCTCGCCGCCGTATTGGGCGGCGACCAGCGCCCGCTCCTCGGAGCCGCCGCCGGCCTCGAGCCAGGCTCCCTGCGTATCCGCGGCGCTCTTGGTGGTGATGTTGATCACTCCATTGACGGCGTTGGATCCCCAGAGCGCCGCCCCAGGACCTCTGACCACCTCGATCCGGTCGATGTCCTGCATGACGTAGTCCTGCACGTCCCAGAAGACGCCGGAGTAAAGCGGCGTGTAGATGCTGCGCCCGTCGCTCAATACCAGCAGATCGGGCGAGTTGGAACTGGCGAAGCCGCGCGAGCTGACGGCCCACTCGCTCGCCGTCACCTGCGCGACGTGGATTCCGGGAGCGTCGCGGATCGCCTCGGGGATGCTCATTGCCCCAGAGCTTACGATCTGCCCGCCGGTGACGACGGCCACTGCGGCAGCGGAGCGCGACAGCGGCTGCGGGCCGCGGGTGACGGAGGTCACCGTGACGTCGGCGAGCTGCTCGATGCTGAGATGTTTGAGCTCATTGACCTGCGAGGCCAGCAGCTGCTGCGCCTGCAGCGTGGGCGAAGCCGTAATCAGCGCGCCCAAGACGAGCATGGCGCGCACACCGCGCCACGCGCCTGCTGCGGGCCCATGCCCGCGCATCGAGGCAGAGAGCGTCATAGGTTCCCCCCTTCGATCCTCTGCTTCGCAAGCGAGCCCTGTGCGAAGCGCACAAACCATACTATCTCAAGCCGTCCCGCTGGTTGGCAACAGTGTGACTTGCGTCTCAGTTCTTCATCAGGTGGAACGCGGGAGCATCCCACGACACGCAGGCCCGATCGACGGCCCGCGCGAGCGACAGTCCGTGCGGCTGCGCCAGGCGCTCGAGGTCACTGCGATCGGCCGCAACATCGCCGCGATAGGAGAAGTTGAGAATCACCAGGTCGCCATCCGCGCGCAATACCCGGGAGATCTCCGCGAAATGTCGTTCCGCGAGCTCGCCTTCCGACAGAAGAAGGTATGGCAGCGTGTCGACGAGCACGGCGAGATCGATGCAGCCGTCGGCGATGCCGGCCAGATCGTGACCGCTCCCCAGGAGCAGGCGCACGTTGGGGAAGCCAGCGCAGCGCGTACGGGCCTGCGCGATCATGCCCGGTGAGATGTCGAGTCCGACGACGGCGGCGCAAAGGGGCGAGAGCGCCGCCTCGAGCCTGCCGATGCCGCAGCCGATGTCGAGCACCGTGCGCTCGAGGCCGAGAAGGCCCCACTGCGAGAGCAGCGCGACCACCTCGAGGGTCGCGGCTGCGAGCAGCTGTGGCGAGCCGAGCGAGTACAGCGCGACGCTGGCTTCAGGCGAGATGCGCACCGCTTCGTCGAAGAGCCCCGCCCAGCGGGCGACCGAGTCGCCCGCCGCCGGCCGATGCTGCACCCTGGCGAGGATCTCGCGCACCATTGCCCAGGCCTGGGGATGCCCCACCATGAGACTCTCCAGGTCGTGGAGGCGCCCCGCGCCCGGTGCATCGCTCGCTTCGCGCATCCGCAACACCGCTGCCTGCGCGGCTTCGGGTGACTCGGCCTCCATGAGAAGGTGCATGGCGGCGATGCGCGTCGGCATCACGCCCGCGGCACAGCGGGAGAGGACATCATCGAGGCGGCTCGTGTCAGGCATGGGCAGCCTCGCGCGACAACAGGCGGCGCACGGACCAGCGGTCCAGTGCACCCCATTCGTACTTATAGCGCTCGCGGCCGCGCAGGAAATGGAACTCGCGGCAGCCGTCGCCGATCGCGGCCTCGATGGCGTGGGCGATGAGCAGAGTGCCCGGGCTCTCATGGGCGAAGCCGGGATCGAAGCCTCCGAGCCAGGCGTAGGCCCGCCCGCCGTCGCTCAGGCCGTAGTAGGCACCGGCGCAACGGTCGCCGAAGCGCAGCAGGAAGAGCCGCGCGAGCCCGGCGGCCAGGAGCCGCGGCGTCGCCGCCGCCAGGAATTTCTCCACGAGATCACCGCGCAATACCTCGCTGCCGCCGCGCTCCTGCCACCGGGCGCGATGCAAACGTGTCAGCTCGCGCAGGAATCCGCCGATGCCTTCGCTACCGACACACTCGACGGCGAGACCTCCACGGCGCTGCGCGCGATGACGCGCCATGCGCAGTTTGCGCAGCTTTCCCGCGGGGACGACCTCGCCCAGCCGCTCGGCCGAGCGCGGCAGTGCCAACACGGGACATGCGCTCTGCGGTTGCGCGCCGTCGCCGCAGCCTTCGGGTGTCGGCAGGGCGAGCGCGGCCGCCGCCGGCGGCAGCTCCTCGAGCGAGCACTCCTCCCAGTCAGGCAGCTCGCGCACGCCGCGGGCCAGGGCCGGCAGGGCGGCGGGGTCGGCCGGCTCGGCCAGCACGTCGAGGTAGTCACTGAGCGCGATGCCGACCGGCAGCAGCCGGCCATGATCACGATAGAGAGCGGCGAGCGCGATGAGCCGACCGCCATCGAGCACGGCGATGCTGCGCAGCTCGCCCGGGCGAAAGATCTGCCACCAGGGGATGAGCCACGCGGGAGAGACGAAGGGCGGCGCGGCGGCACGGCGCCACAGCTCCCACCATTGCGGCTGCAGCGCCGCCAGATCTTCCCCCCTGTGTATGATCCGGATCTCCGCCATTGGCGAGACTCGTACGTGAAACCGGCCCCGTCGCAGCAAGTGGCGGGCCCCCGGGCGTACATGTCCGAAAATGGCTAGTACCTCGTGGCAGCACGGCGTATCGTCCGGCCCATGCAAGAGACGCTGCCATTCGATCCCACCGTGCTGGAGCGGGCGCGCCTGAGCCGCGATCCCCGTTTCGACGGCAAGTTCTTCATCGCCGTGACATCGACCGGCATCTATTGCCGCCCGATCTGTCCGGCATCGCCATCCCCCAGGCGCGGCAACGTGCGTTATTTCGGTTCGGCCGCGGCGGCGGCCGAGGCCGGCTTCAGGCCGTGCCTGCGTTGCCGTCCGGAGGCGGCACCCGGCACTCCGGCCTGGCTCGGGACGTCCGCGGTCGTGAGGCGCGCGCTGCGCCTCATCAACGAGGGCGCGCTCGATGATGTCAGTGTCGGCGATTTTGCCGCGCGCGTGGGTGTTGGACCGCGCCACCTCGACCGGCTGTTCCTGCAGCACGTGGGCGCCTCGCCGCTGGCCGTGGCGCAGACGCGCCGCCTGCATTTTGCCAAGCGGCTGATCGACGAGAGCGATCTGCCGATGACGCAGATCGCGCTCGCCGCCGGGTTCGGCAGTCTGCGCCGTTTCAACGATGCCTTTCAGAAGGCGTATCAGCGGCCGCCGCGAAAGCTGCGGCGCGAGCGCCGCGAGCCGCCCACTACCGGAGCCGGCGATGAGGTGTCGCTCGCACTCTCGTATCGGCCGCCTTACGACTGGGAGCACCTGCGGGATTTCCTGGCACTGCGCGCCACTCCCGGCGTGGAGCGGGTCGATGAGCAGGGCTATGGCCGGCTCATCCGCACCGACACCGGTCACGCGGTGATCCAGGTACGACCGCTGCAGGACAGGAATGCGCTGCAGCTGCGTGTCCGCGGAGCGCCCGCCGCGGCGCTCTTTCAGATCGCCACGGCCGCGCGGCGCGTGTTCGATCTTGCCGCCGACCCGGCGCTCCTGATCGCGGGGCTGGAATCGGATCCGCTGCTGCGTCCGCTCGTGCGGCGCCGCCCCGGCATACGCATACCGGGAACGTGGGACGCGTTCGAGTGCGCGGTGCGCGCGGTGTTGGGTCAGCAGGTCACCGTGGCCGGCGCGCGTACCCTGGCCGGGCGGTTGGCCGAGCGCGTCGGAGAGCCGGTCACCACTCCTGTGGCGGGACTCAGCCGTCTCTTCCCCACCCCGCAGGCGCTGGCGGCCGCCAATCTCGACGGGCTCGGCGTGACGGGGGCGCGGATCGCCGCGCTGAAGGCGCTGGCGGCCGCGGTGGCCGAGGGCCGCGTCGCATTCGACCGCCCGAACGAGGAAGTCGTGGCGAGCCTGGTGGAGCTGCCCGGCTTCGGCGAATGGACGGCGCAGTACATCGCCCTGCGCGCGCTCGGGGAGCCCGATGCTTTTCTCACCGCCGACCTCGTGGTGCGGCGCATGGCGGCCGGAGGCGGCGCTCCGCTGACGGCGAAGGAGTTGGATCGTCGCGCCGAGGCGTGGCGGCCCTGGCGCGGTTATGCGGTCATGCACCTGTGGTGCGCGGCCTCGGACCGCAACAACCGTGGAGAGATGTGATGAAGACGACAACCGACACCCTGTACTGGCACGAGCTCGACTCGCCCATCGGCAGGCTTCTTCTCGCCGGCGACGGTGAGAGTCTCATCCAGGTGTGCTTCCAGTCCGGGCCGCGGCCACAACACCCGGCGGACGGTTGGGTTGCCGACACCGCGCCGTTTCGGCTGGCGATCGCGCAGCTGGGAGAGTACTTCGCTGGCCGCAGACAGAAGTTCGATCTGCCGCTGGCGCCGCGGGGAACGGAGTTCCAGCGGCGGGTATGGCGGGCGCTGACCGAGATCCCCTATGGGAGGACGATCTCCTACGGTGAGCTGGCGCGCCGCATCGGCCAGCCGAGCGCTTCGCGCGCCGTCGGGCTCGCGAACGGCGCCAATCCGCTGCCCATCGTCGTGCCCTGCCACCGCGTCATCGGCGCGGACGGCAGTCTCACCGGATTCGGCGGCGGCCTGCCCATCAAACGCAAGCTGCTCGCGCTGGAGAGCGCCGGCGCGGACGAAGCCGGCCCTCAGGGGGCCTTTAGATGGGCGCCTTCCCCGCCGCCTTCAGCCGCTGGTTGAGCTTGGGAACATCGACTCGCTGCAGACTCGTCCACTCCGCCAGCGTCGCCGTCACCTTCCCTGACACCGCCGCATAGGACGCGAGCGCATCAGGTGTCGGGTCGGCGTCTGCCGCATCCACTGCCGACGCGAGGCTCTCCAGATCGTCGGAGATGGCCTGCAGACTATCGACCCGTAACGGCGGAACCGCCGGGAATGGCACTCGCTCCGCGTGAGGGCGTGTCCCGGAGATGTTGGTCGCCTTCGCGAACAACGCCGCCATGTCACCGTGCAGACGGCCGGCAGTTGCGAGGCGTGCATCGAGGGTATCGAGCAGCTTCGCTGCGCCGGCAAGGGCCGTGGAGACCTGCAGCTGCGCCGCCTCCACCTTGCGCGCCAGCGCGAACTCGCGCTCGTAGGCAGCTTCTGCAAGCTTGACGCGCGGGTCAGGCTTCACCACGAGCGGCTTGGAGTAGTCGCGCCCGCCGACTGTCAACCGGACCGTATACCGGCCGGGGGGAGCCCACACTCCATCCTCGGACGGACCCTTGGAGCCGGGCGCGGCCGGCTTGGTATAACGCAGATCCCACACGAAGCGTTGCATGCCCGATGCCGCCGCCGGAATCGGTACAGGGGGCACCCACTCCGGTGCGAACTTCAGCTTCCCGGGATTGAGAGGCGGCACATGCTCGGCGCTGCTGTAGCGGCGCACGACCTGATCGTGCGCATCGAGAATGGTCAGGACCACTGGGCCGCTCACGCCGCCCGGCAACACATAGTCGATGACTGCGCCATTCGGCGGGTTGGCCGCCGTCGGCTCGTCCTTCGGCATCGGCGTGCCCGTGAAGCCCGCGGGCCGGACACGAATTGCATCCGCTGGCGCAAACAACGTGACCTCACCCGGGCGCACCTCGTTCATCTGACGCAGCGGCGTGACGTCATCCATGATCCAGAAGCCGCGGCCGTGAGTGGCAATCACGAGATCGTCGCCATGCACATTGATGTCGCGCACGGATGTGACCGGTAGATTCTGTTGCAGAGACTGCCAGTGCGCTCCATCGTCGAACGACACGTAGATGCCGAATTCCGTCCCGGCGTAGAGAAGACCGGGCCGGGCCGTGTCTTCGCGCACGACGTTGACGAACCTTCCGCGCGGAATCCCGGAATCCACGCGCTTCCAGCTCTTGCCGTCATCACGCGTGACGTAGATGTAAGGTGTGTCGTCGTCCAGGCGATGACGGTCGATGGACAGATAGGCGACCCCCGGTTGGAAATGCGACAGGTCGATGGCCCCGACCTTCGACCACGGTGTCAGCGCCGCAGGCGTTACGTTGCGCCAGTGAGCGCCGCCGTCAGACGTACGCCAGACAAGGCCGTCATCCGTACCGACCCAGATGACCTTGGCATTGAGCGGTGACGGCGCGATGGTGTAGATGACGCCACGGCGTTTGCCGACGTGGTAGTCGTCCTTCGCAGTCGTTGGATCGAGATTCGACGTCGTCCCCGCGTCGGGGCGACTCAGATCGGGGCTGATCGGCTTCCAGTGCCCGCCGCCGTCGCTCGTGCTGAAGAGGCGCTGGTTGGCGAAGTACAGGGTTTGCGGATCGCGCTTGGAGAAGACGAGCGGCATCGTCCAGACGGTGCGGTAGTGATCCAGCGGATACGCGAGCATCGGATTGACATCGCGCGCCTGGCCGGTCGTCGAGTCCAGCTTGTCGACGCTGGCGCCGCTGTCCGAGGCATCACCATAGACGATGTGCGGGTCGTCAGGATCGGGCGCGATCATGCCACTCTCGCCGCCCACCGTGAGCTCGTGGAACTGCTCCATGCTGATGCCGTCGCTGCTTCCAGCGCGGCTCGGCAGCGCCGTGGCGCCGGAGTCCTGCTGGGCCCCATACACCCAGTACGGGAACTGATCGTCGGTAATGACGTGATAGATCTGCGCGGTGGGCTGGTTGTACCAGGTGCTCCAGGTCTTGCCGCCGTCCAGAGTGACCTGCGCGCCCTGATCGCTGCCGAGAATGCGCCGCTGGGTGTCCGTCGGATCGATCCACAGCACGTGGAAATCGTCACCCGTCTGATCGCCCTTGAGGGCGATGAAATGCGCGCCGCCGTCCCGGGACTCGAGCACGATGGTGTTCATGACCCACACGCGATCGGCGTTCCTGGGATCGGCCGTGAGGGCGCAAAAGTACCAGCCGCGGCCCCAGATGCGCGGGTCGCCCGAGAGGTGCTGCCACTGCCCGCCGCCGTCATCGGAGCGGTAGAGGCCACCCTCTCCCCAGGGTCCGTCCGCCAGCGCGTAGACCCGGTTCGGATCGGCTGGCGAGACCGCGAGGCCGATATGACCGGGATGGGCCGGGAAGCCGTGACCTTGGATGTGGCTCCAGTGATCGCCACCGTCATGAGAGACGTACAGACCGCTGCCCGGCCCGTTGGATGGCGGGTAGACGTTCCAGGGCGGGCGGCGGGTCTGCCACAGCGCGGCGTAGATCGTCTTCGGATCGCCGGGCTTGAAGGCGAGGTCGACCGCGCCGGTGTTGGCATTCTCGTACAGGATTTTGCTCCAGTGCCGGCCGCCATCCCGCGAGCGGAAGACGCCGCGCTCTGCATTGGGGCCGTAGGGATGACCGAGCACCGCGGCGTACACGAGATCGGGATCCTGAGGATCGACCAATATGCGTGAGATCTGACGCGAATCGCTCAGGCCGATGTGCGTCCAGTGCGCGCCGCCATCCGTGGACTTGTACATGCCATCGCCCTGCGCTATGTCGGAGCGCATGTCCGCTTCACCCGTGCCGACGTAGATCGTGGCCGGGCTGGAGGGTGCGATCGCGAGTGCGCCGATCGAGCCCACCGGCTGGCCGTCGAAGATCGGCTGCCAGGTCCTGCCGGCGTCCTGCGTGGCCCAGACGCCGCCGTCCACCGCACCGAAGTAGAAGTGGCGGTCATCACCCGGGATGCCGGTCACGGCAAGCACGCGCCCGCCGCGGAAGGGACCGATGAGCCGCCACTGCAGCGCCTGATACGCTGCCGTGTCGACCGCGGCGGCGGTGGCGGCGCCGGCCTGCGCGGCGCACGCGAGATTCGTCAGGGAAAGTCCGACCACGAGCCATGCAAGACCGCGCATTCGCACCGGCAGCCTCCGACAATCGCAGCGAAAGGCGGTAACTGTAGCCGATCTAGACGATGCCTATCGAGAATAGAGCGACAAGCGCCAGGAGATTCGAGATGAGCCGAGGCTTCGCGAGATGGAGAAGCTTGAGCCGCCAGGTGTGGCGGTGAATTCCATGAAGCGCCGTCGCGCGTGTCCCGTGCGTATTCCTCGAGTTGACCATTTGCGTGCTCCCGGTGGTGGGCCTGGGAGCATTGGGCGCCGCAATCGGCGCCTCACGCGGGACGCAAGGGTGGCGAGGCGATGAGAGATTGTGACGGAAAAAGGCGGTGAGTCAGATCGTGCCACTGACCGTCCCTGGTGGCAGGTCACCCGGCCCGCACCTCCGTGTGCGGGCGCTCACCGGAGCGAGGACACGTTAAGTGTCCTCGCTGAAAGGCACCGGCTCGCCCATGTGCGGGCGCTCGGGGCGGAAGGGAATCGGATGTCAGTGGAACAGATTGACGGCAACGTCGACTACCACGCCCGTGGCAACGGCCGCGAGCACCGCGTTGTTGTCCACACGCACCCAGTAGTAGCCGCGCGGCGGCGGACGGAGGCGATAGACGACCGGGTCAGGAATGACGTAGGGCTGCTCGCGAAAGGCAGGCGGCAACCGCTCACCTCGGCGCCAGCGGTGCGCATACCAGCCGTGCGGCCGGTCGTATCTTCCTGAGTCGAAATCCCTGTGTCCGCGGTGCTCACCGCGATCGTGATGCTCGTCGCGATAGTCCTCGTCGTGATGCCGGTCGCGCCAGTGATGATCGTCGCGGTCGTGGTGCTCGTCGTGGTGCTGGTCGTGCCACCGATCGTGATCGTGTCCCTGGGGCGGGTCCGCCAGTGCTACGCCGCCGGTCAACAGCGACAGCACCATCGCTGCCATGACAGTTCGCTTCATAGTGAACACCCTCGACTTGGTTGGCTCGGTACGGTTCGGCAAGAGTCGTGCCGAAGCTTGGCGCAAGGTACCTGAGCCAAAGCTGAACGTCCCGTCCGGTTTGCCATATCCTCATTCCGATAGATTCTCGCCGGCGTTCATCGCGCGTTAAGGTATGCGGCCATCGTGGGCAGCGGATCGCCGCCTCAGGAGTCACGCCATGCAGTACACGCTTCTCGGCAATACCGGCCTCACCGTCTCCCGCCTGGCATTCGGCGCCATGACGTTCACGGCCGGCAACAAGGATCTCGGGGCGATCTACAAAGTCGGTGCGGACCTGGCCGGCGAGCTCGTCGGCCGCGCCCTGGGGTCCGGCGTCAACTTCTTCGACACTGCCGACGGCTACGCCAATGGTGAGTCGGAAGTCATGCTGGGCGCGGCGCTGAAGCCTCACCGCGATCAGGTCGTCATTGCGACCAAGGTCGGCTTCCGCACCGGACCTGCATTGACCCGCGCCGGCTTATCCCGGCGGCACATCCTCTGGTCCGTCGACCAGAGCCTCAAGAGGCTGGGCACCGATTGGATCGACGTCTATATCGCGCATCGGGAAGACCCGTATACCCCGCTCGAAGAGACCTTGGCCGCGCTCGATGCCGTCGTGCGCGCCGGCAAGGTCCGTTATCTCGGGTTCTCCAACTGGTCCGCGTGGAAAGCGGCGGCGGCACTGGAGATCCAGAAGGCGAACGGGCTCGCGCCCTTCAGCCACGGGCAGATGTATTACTCATTGGTGGGCCGCGACGTCGAGCGCGACATCATCCCGATGATGCGGCGCTACGGACTCGGCCTCACCGTCTGGAGCCCGCTCGCCTCGGGCTTCCTCAGCGGGAAATATACCCGGCAGACGCTGACGGATCCCAACAATCGCCTCTCCGGCTTCGACATCTTTCCCTTCGACAAGGAACAGGGCTTCAGGCTCGTGGAGCGGATGCGCCCCATCGCCGCCACCCATGACGCCAGTGTCGCGCAAGTCGCGATCGCGTGGCTGCTCGCACGTCAGGCGGTGTCCAGCGTCATCATCGGCTCGACGAAGCTGAGTCAGCTGGAGGATAATCTCAAGGCGGCAGCGGTCTCTCTCAGCGCCGCAGAGATCGCCGAGCTCGATGCCGCCACCACGCTGAGCCCGGTCTATCCCAACTTCTTCATGGAAAACATTGCTCAGGACCGGCCGGTCGCGGAAGCACTGGGCAATCGTTCGCCACGTTGACGACAACGCGGCCGCCATAACGAACAGGAGCTGCCGACTCATGTCAGAGCAACCACTGGTCACGCACCGCGGCGGCTGCCACTGCGGCCGCGTCAGGTTCGAGGCGCTCGCTCCCGCGAGAGCCGAGGTCTCGGAATGCAACTGCTCGATGTGCAGCAAGGCGGGGTATCTGCACCTCATCGTGCGGGCGGAGCGTTTCAAGCTCCTTTCGGGCAGCGACGTGCTCACGACGTACACCTTCAACACGGGTACCGCGAAGCATCTCTTCTGCTCGGTGTGCGGCATCAAATCCTTCTACGTCCCGCGCTCTCACCCCGACGGCTTCAGCGTCAATGCCCGCTGCCTGGACCCCGGCACGCTCGAGGACATGACGGTCAGGCCCTTCGATGGCCGGGAATGGGAACGGCAGTACCCCGAAGGTCGCGGCGACTACGACCGCTGAGTCATGCGGCGTAGCCGGAGGCTGTAGCCCCGCCCATATACTTGACTGAAGCAACTACATCGCGCATGCTGGCCCGATGAATGCAGGAGCACACCCCGCAGCGGGACGCCACCGGCCAGCCGGCGGCGGGAGCGCAACCGCCGCCATCCGCGACTTCAATCGGTTCTACACGCGGCAGATCGGGCTCCTGGATCAGGGCTTCCTGGGAAGCCCGTTCACCCTCACCGAGGTGCGGGTGCTCTACGAGTTGGCTCACCGTGATGACCCGACGGCGACGGAGATCGCGCGCGAGCTCTCGCTCGATGCGGGCTACTTGAGCCGGCTGCTGAAGAAGTTGGAGAAGCAAGGCCACCTGGATCGCGGCCGCGACGCCGAGGATGCACGGCAGAGACCGCTTCGGCTCACCAAAACGGGACGGCGGGTCTTCGAGAGTCTCGATCGGGCCTCGGGAGAGCAGATCTCCACGATGATCGGCGCGCTGACGCCCGGACAGGTCGGCGAGCTGGTCGGCTCCATGCAGACGGTCCGTCGTCTTTTGCAGGCCGACACAGCGGAAAGGGCGTACTCCCTGCGTTCGCTGCGAGTCGGAGACATCGGCTGGATCACCCACCGCCAGGGCCTGTTGTATGCGCAGGAGTATGGCTGGGACATCGCCTATGAGGGCCTGGTGGCGGAAATACTGGGCGGGTTCATCAAGCAGTTCGACCCGACAGCCGAGAATGCGTGGGTCGCGGAGCGCGATGGCGCCATCGTCGGCTCTGTTTTTCTCGTGCGTGAGTCCGCCACCGTCGCGAAGCTTCGCCTCCTCTATGTCGAGCCGAGCGCCCGCGGGCTGGGCATCGGCGCACGGCTTGTCGACTCCTGCATTGCCTTCGCGCGCGAGAAGGGCTACCGCACGCTGCGCCTGTGGACCAACGATGTACTGGTTTCCGCTCGCCGCATCTATCAGGCGGCGGGATTCCGCCTGGTGAAGGAGGAGCGCCACCATTCGTTCGGCAAGGACCTCGTCGGCCAGACCTGGGAGCTGGCGCTGCAGAGCCGATGACCATCCTTGATCGTTCCTGATCCGTAATGCCTGTCGCCTACTCGCTCGAGCCCGACTTATCCGCTGCAGAATTCCGCGCCGTCCTGATCGCCTCTACCTTGGGCAAACGCCGGCCCGTGGACGACCTGCAAAGACTGGACAGGATGCTGCGCCAGGCCGACGTCATCGTCACCGCGCGCGACGGCAGCCGCCTGGTCGGAATCGCACGCGCCATCACCGACTTCTGCTACTCCTGTTATCTGTCGGATCTTGCGGTCGACGTTGAGTATCAGCGCCAGGGTATCGGCAGGCAGCTCATCGCCGAGGCGCACAGGAGCGCGGGGGAGCTGACCAGTCTGGTTCTCGTCGCAGCGCCCGGTGTCGAGTCCTACTACGCCAGGATCGGCATGGAGCAGCGCCCCTCCTGCTGGACGGTGCGCCGCAAGCGCTGAGCGGGCCTACATCTCCGTCAGGGAGAAGATCCGCTGCATGGGGACCCACTTCTCCCCGGGTGCGGCCCAGGGCAACGCCCGTTGAAACGTCCACATCAGCCTCTCCCACGCCTGGACATCCGGGTTGGACGCGTCGGCGGCCGCTTTAACCTCCAGGCAGAAGTCGTCAGGCGCCTCCATGATGAGACAGAGGCGGTTGCCGGTACGGAAGATCTCCAGCCCCGTGAGCCCCGAGCCGCGCAGAGATGCGACCACAGCCGGCCAGATGCGGTCCGCCCGATGCCATGCCTCATACTCGGCGATCGCCTCTGCGTCGTTGGCGAGATCGAGCGCGAAGACCAGGCGCTTCACGCCGGCGACTCCTCCGCGATACGACTCCCGCGCCGCACGCTGAGCGCAAAGCCGAGCACGACGACGAAGCACACGAGCGGCACGGCCATGGACCAGTTGATCCCGGCAAGGCCGGAGAGCGCCCCCATCGCGGGAGTCAACACGGCACCGCCCACGATCGCCATGACGAGCACGGAGGAAGCGAGCTTGCGGACCTCGCCGAGGCCGCTCACGCCCAGCGCGAAAATGGTGGGGTACATGACCGACATGAAAAAGCTGCTCGCGATGAGGGCATAGAGCCCGATCGCCCCGGGCATTGCGATTGCGATCGCGGTGAGCAGCGCGTTCACCGCGGCGAACGTGGCCAGCAGCGCCACGGGCGCCAGGCGGCGCATCAGCGCCGCGCCTGCGAATCGCCCCAGCATGAAGAGCACCAGCGAAACGATCAGATAATCCGCAGCCCGCCTGTCGGCGGTTCCCGGCACCGTCGCCTCCGCGTAGCGGATGAGGTAGCTCCACACCCCTACCTGGGCGCCCACGTAAAAGAACTGGGCGGCGACGGCAAAGAAGAACCGCCAGCGCCCGCGGAGCTGACGCCACTTCGCCTCCTCTCGCGCCTGCGGCTCGTGCGATTCGTGCACCGCCGGAAAACGCGTCATGAGAATGAGGAGTGCGAGCGCAAGCACCACGATGCCGATCGCCACGTAAGGAGCCTGGACGGCTCCGGTCTGTGCGGCGTCATAAGCCGCGCGTGCCGTCGGCGACGTCGCGGCGATCTGGCCCGGCGTATCGTCGGCACCGGAAAAGATGAAGAAGCGCCCGATGACGACGCCGGTGATCGAGCCGAGCGGGTTGAAGGCCTGGGCGAAGTTGAGGCGCCGCTCGGCGCCTTCGGCAGGGCCCAGCACCGTGACGAAGGGATTGGCGGAGGTCTCGAGAAACGACAGTCCGCTGGCGATCACGAACAGGGCAAAGAGGAAGAAGCCATAGGTCCGCAGATCAGCGGCCGGGTAGAAGAGGAACGCTCCCAGCGCGTAGAGCGCGAGCCCGACCACGATGCCCGCCTTGTAGCCATACCGGCGCATGAGGAGTCCGGCGGGGATGGCGAACAGGAAATAGCCCAGATAGAAGGCGGACTGCACCAGCCCGGACTCGAGATCCGTGAGCTCGAATGCCTTCTTGAACTGGCGGATGAGAATGTCGTTGAGGTTGTTGGCGACGCCCCAGAGGAAGAAGAGGCTGACGACCAGCACGAGGGGCAGAGCGCTGTAGCGAATGGCCGCGGCGCGAACCGGGTCGCGGGTTGGGGCGGCGCCCTGGGTGTCGTTCATCGTTTTCAGCCCTCGAGCTCGTGGGTGATCCGGTCCGCGGCGCGGCGCAGCTGCGCGATGGACCGCTTTGGCTCCCCGCGGGCGCCGCGACGCTCCGCGAAGGGAACCGTGAGTGCAGCTATCGCCGTGCCGTGCAGCAGAATCGGCGCCGAGAGATCCGTGACGCCGGTGACCACTTCGCTCGGGATGCACGCGTAACCGCGGGCGGTGATGCTTCGCAGGTGGCCGGCGAGCCGTGCACGCTCGTACCGCACCTGCTTGCGCTCCAGGGTTTCCATCCATTGGGCACGACGTTCTTCGGATTGGAACGCCAGCAGCACCAGTCCCGAGGTCGAATGAGGAATGGGCCGGCGGTGGCCGACGCGAACCACGAAGCCGACGTCCCCCGGAGACTCGACGCGCGCAATGACGACGATCAGCTCCTCGGAAGGTATCGCCAGGTGGCAGGGCTGGAGGATCTCCGTCGCCAGCCGATGCATGACCGGCATCGCAGCCTCCATCAGGCCTCTCACCGGCGGGTGCTCCATCCCCAGCATGAACAGGCGGTTGGTCAGGGCGTAGCCTTCGGTGCCCGCCGTCCGCGCCAGATAGCGCCGCTCTTCCAGCACCTGCAGCATGCGGAAGATCTCGCTCTTCGAGCGCCCCACTCCCTCGGAGATCTCCGACAGGGTCATGGCGCCCGCGCGCGGGGCGAGAAACTCGAGGATCTCGAGGCCCTTCTCCAGCGCCGGAGCGCGATAGCGCGGTCTTTTGGGCACGTGTATGCTCTTTTACTGGTAGAACTGTATTTCACGTATGGACCCAAGTGCAACTCCCGCAGGCCCGCGGCCTGAGTCGGCCGGCGATTCGCGGCGGCTGCTGCCCCGCGTTCCGCTTGCCGTGCCGACGCTGGGTTTCGGAGGCGCCGCGATCGGCAACCTCTTCACCGCCGTCACGGAGGACGCGGCCACTGCCGCCATCGAGGAGGCCTATCGGCTCGGCATACGCCTTTTCGACACCGCGCCCTATTACGGCTACGGCCTCAGCGAGCAGCGGCTGGGCTACGCGCTGGACTCACTTCACGCCGACGACACAGTGATTTCCACGAAGGTGGGACGGCTGATAGTGCCGGGCGTGCAGGGCGAGCCGTCCGGCGACGGATTTGCAGTGAACGGGCGGCGCGCCGTGTTCGATTACTCGCGTGGCGGCATCGTGCGCTCCTTCGAGTCCAGCCTGCGGCGGCTGCGGCGGGGATCAGTCGACATCCTGCTGCTGCACGACGTCGGCCGCGAGACACATGGCGAGCGGCATGAGGAGATGCTGAAGCTCGCGCTCGATGAGGCGCTGCCCGCAATGGCACAACTGAAAGCATCGGGCGCCTGTCAGGCCATCGGCATCGGCGTCAATGAGCCGCAGGTATGTCTGGACGTCATGTCGCGCTTCGACCTGGATTGCATCCTGCTCGCCGGACGCTACACGCTCCTCGAGCAACAGGCCGCAGCGGCGGTGCTGGCGGAAGCTGCGCGCCGCGGCATCGGCATCATCGCCGGTGGCCCCTTCAACTCCGGACTGCTGGCCAGCGCCGAGGCGCCCGGTACAACCTATAACTACCGGCCGGCGGACGCGGCGATCGTGCAGCGCGCGCGTGACATCTACGCCGTCTGTGCAACCGAAGGTGTCGACGTCGGCGCCGCGGCACTGCAATTCCCTCTCGCCCACCCCGCCGTCGTAGCAGTCATCGCCGGGATGCGCTCACCCGCGGAAGCCTCGAGTGCGATCGCGCGCAGCCGCGCCCCGATCCCCGCCTCGCTCTGGCGCAGGCTCAGAGAGGCGGGGCTGTTGACTGTCGGCGCTCCTACACCATGAAGCACATCATCGCCGATCTGGAAACCCACGACGTCCGTTTTCCCACGTCACGTCAGCTCGACGGGTCGGATGCGATGAATCCTGACCCCGACTATTCGGCGGCCTACGTAACCCTGCGCACCAGCGACCCGCACGGCCTTTGCGGGCACGGGTTCGTCTTCACGATCGGCCGTGGCAACGATGTCCAGACTGCTGCGATAGGAGCTCTGCGCCACCTCGTAGTGGGTCGGGAAGTGGCGTCGGTGTTGTCCGACCTCGGCGGCTTCGCCCGCAGCCTCACCAGCGATTCGCACCTGCGCTGGCTGGGCCCGGAGAAAGGCGTGATTCACATGGCGATCGGCGCCATCGTCAACGCCGCCTGGGACATGGCTGCGCGCCACGCCGGCAAGCCGGTTTGGCGGCTGATCGCGCAGATGACGCCGGAAGAGATCGTCGCTCTGGTCGATTTCCGTTACATCAGCGATGCCCTGACCCCGGGCGAGGCCCTGGCGCTGCTGCAGGCCGCCGCTCCCGGCAGGGCCGCCCGGATGGAGCAGCTGCTGGCGCGCGGGTATCCCGCCTACACCACCTCACCGGGCTGGCTGGGCTACTCGGATGAGAAGCTCGCGCGGCTCGCGAAGGAGGCGGTGGCGGATGGATTTCGCACTATCAAAATCAAGGTCGGACGCGACCTCGCCGATGACGTCCGCCGCTGCCGGATCGCACGGCAGGCGATCGGCGCGGGTGTGGGACTGGCGATCGACGCCAACCAGCGTTGGGATGTCCCCGCCGCGATCTCCTGGCTGCGGGCACTCGCAGACTTCGATATCGCGTGGGCCGAGGAGCCGACGAGCCCGGATGACGTCCTGGGTCACGCCACGATCCGGCAGGCGGTCGCTCCCATCCCCATCTCGACGGGCGAGCACACGCACAACCGGGTGATCTTCAAGCAGCTCTTTCAGGCCAGGGCCGTCGATCTGGTGCAGATCGATGCCGCCCGTGTCCGCGGCGTCAACGAGAACCTCGCGATCCTGCTGCTGGCGGCCAAGTTCGGCGTCAGGGTTTTCCCCCACGCGGGCGGTGTCGGCCTGTGCGAGCTGGTGCAGCACCTCGCGATGGCGGACTACGTCGCGATCAGCGGCTCGATGGAGGATCGGGCGATCGAGTTCGTGGATCACCTCCACGAGCATTTCCTCGACCCGGTGCGCATCCGCGAAGGCCGGTACCTGGCGCCGTCGCTGCCGGGCTTTTCCGCGGAGATGCGCCGCGAGAGTCTCACTGAGCACTGCTTTCCGGACGGCTCGGCGTGGAGCGCTGCCGCGCAAGCCGACGGCTAGGACGATCGGGCCCGCTCAGCGGTCGTACTGCGCGAAGCCGCTGAAATTCCAAGGACGCAGCGCGAGCACGTAGGCTACGCCACGGCCATCGTCGGGCGCCGCGCGGTCCGCTTCGATCACTTCGGCACATTCCCGCGCCGCATTCTGCAGTACGCGTTGCAGACGCGAGAGGACCGCGCTCGAGACCTGGCCGCCATGGAAGAAGAACTCCTCCTGCGGCCCGGTGAAGTGGCTCGCGAGGAACTCGCGCAGCAGTTTGTCGTGGATATAGCGCTGGACGGGCCCTCCGGGCCGCCAGGTGAAACGCCGGCTGACGAGGAGGCGCACGCGGTTCGCCGGCTGCAGCTCGATGACTTTCAAGCGGTCGAGGCGGATGAGGTAACCGAGCGCTTCGCGATCCGTGAAGCGGTAGAGGCGGACGATGTCCTCGAAGCTCGTGCGGTTGACGACCAGCCAGGTGAGGAACAACAGCTTGGGGTCGGAGACCAGCTCCTGCTCTTGCGCCAGTGTCAGAGGGTTCGACGGGGCCGCACGCTCCTCCGCCTGCTCCAGCAGCTCGCGCAGGCCCGTGCCCATGAGCTCGCAGATCTGATCGACACGCGCCAGCGAGAAATCACCGGTCGAGAACAGCCGTTTGATGCTCGCGACGCTCAATCCGAGCTTCGAAGCGACCGCCGCATACGTGAGGCCGCGCTCGCGCAATGCGCGCTTGAGCTCTGCAACGATCAGGGCTTGATCACTCATGGCGGCTAAGTATTACCAGCTGATACTTTCAGCCCAGTATAGCGCGACATTGGCGGTTCAGGTGGTAAAAAATACTACCGCAGTGCACCGTGACGTCACGAACCCGGGGAGACTGTCATGCATATCCGTTATCTCGCGCTCGCCGCGACGGCCTCACGGCGGCGGAGCAACGGTGGTATGCGAAGCTCGGCGTCGACCCCTACACCGATAACGCCGTATTGCGGCGCGCAGTTACACGAATGGCACGGATCGATGCCGCGGCGTCCTTCGGTATGCGCTTCGCGCCTGTCGAGATACCCTTCGCAGGCGAAGTGCAGCGGGCGCTGAATGCCATCGAGCACGAAGACCCGGCGGTGCTGTGCAAGCGCCGGCGCGAGTCATTGTTGCGCGCGGGTCTGACGGCGGACGAGATCAAACGGTTCGAGCACACGCCGCTTCTAACGCCAACCCGGCAGACCGTGCTCGTCAACGCAGTCGAGGCACTCAATGGAGTCGACGGCCGGGCCGAGCTGCTGCGCCACGCAATGACGGTGCAGTCGGAAGAGGAGACCGGGGTCTTCCTGCAGAGCACGCTGCTCCTGCTGCGGTATCAGGCGCACCACCCGATCAAACGCATTCTCGCGGGGGTGCGCATCCCCGCGGCAGAGCTCGCTGACGGCCGCAGCGCCGTGTTCGGAGCGTTCGACGCGGTGCAGTGGACCGCGGAGGTGGCCGCCTACGAGCACGACCTGCGGCAGGCGTTGCCGATCAAAGGGGCGCGAGAGCTCTGGATCACAGGCTCGGTGTCGCCGCGCGCG
>Ga0134128_10001300_pt1 | contig 32349 bp, 33 predicted proteins | sample KB31754_FD_96462 | JGI IMG/M metagenome (GOLD analysis project Ga0134128, IMG submission 96462) | Terrestrial soil microbial communities with excess Nitrogen fertilizer from Kellogg Biological Station, Michigan, USA - KB3-175-4 | ecosystem: Environmental > Terrestrial > Soil > Unclassified ... | reverse complement strand
CGTTCACCGCAAGCTAAAGGCTCGCCCACCGCGTGAAACATTGTGGAACGGTGAATAGATTTATTTTGACGGTATCCGGCCTTTTGTAATTTCATAAAAAAAAGTATGGGACAGATACATGCATCGATAACGCTGGTCAATCCCTTCGACGTAGAAGATGCCCGCCGGCTGATCATCGACCCGGAAGAGATCCGGTCGATCAACGTGAGCGCCCTCGTCGATACCGGATCTCTATTTATGGTCATCAACGAAAATATTCAGCAGTACCTGCAATTACCGGTCACCGGTCACCAGCGGGTAGAGCTAGCCAATGGTAAGGTCCTGGAGGGCCCGGTGGTCGGCCCACTGTTAGTTCGCTGCATGGGTGTAATGGCGCATTGCGGCGCTATTGTTATGCCGGATGATTCCGAACCCTTGCTGGGCGCTATCCCGTTGGAAGAAATGAATCTGGTGATCGATGTGAACCGCCTCGAGCTTATACATAGCACTAAGCTGCAACGGATATAAGTTGGCTATCGATTAACTTTGACCCATGAAACTCCTCCTTTGGTCCATCGGCAAAGAACTCGAACCCTACGTCAAACCCGGCGTCGAAGATTTTACGCGACGCCTTACCCGCTACTACCCCACGGAATGGAGCCTGATCCCGCCCCCAAAAGGTGCCGCGACGCTCGGCCCCGCCGAGCTGAAGAAAAAAGAAGGAGAGATCATTCTAAAGCAATTGGGCAAAGATGATTTTCTCGTGGCACTCGACGAACGCGGTCAGCAGGTCACTTCGGAAAAGCTGGCCTCCTTTATCCAAACGCGCGGCAACGGCAGCCAAAAGAACGTCGTATTTCTCATCGGCGGCGCCTTTGGTCTCGACACCTCCGTCCTCGACCGGGCCGACTTCAAATGGTCGCTCTCACAGCTCACTCTACCCCATCAGTTGGTGCGGCTGATCCTCGCCGAACAGCTCTATCGCGCATGCACTATCCTGCGCAACGAAAAATACCATCATGCCTAAAATCTTGTATCTTTACAAAAAATCCTGATGACAAGCTTCACAGTAAGCATCATAATCCTAACCTGCCTTATCTCCTTCGTTTCCTTTAACAATTACAAAGTCACAGACGCGCTGATCTTCTGGCCGCCGGCCATCAGCATAAAACACCAATACTGGCGCTTCCTCACCTGTGGATTGATCCACGCCGATTTCATGCACCTGGCCTTCAATATGTTCACCTTTTACTTTTTTGGGAGAGCGCTCGAGAACTATTACATGGGCGTCCTCGGCTTACAGCATTCTTATTTTCTCATCCTCTATATCTCGGCTATCATCGTAGCCAATATCCCGACCTACATTAAACGCCACGACGACTACAACTACCGCAGTCTGGGCGCCTCCGGCGCCGTCGTCGCCGTACAGTTCGCCTTTATCCTCATCGACCCCTGGGAAACCCTTTGGCTCTGGGGGATAAAAATGCCGTCGATCCTATTCGTGATCCTCTTCCTGGCCTATACGATCTACATGAATAAACGCGGCGGCGATAACGTCAACCACGATGCCCACCTCTGGGGCGCCATTTATGGTGTGATCTTTACCATCGCCGTCCGCCCCGAAGCGGCCTCCATTTTCCTCGAGCAGATCAAACATCCCCGGTTCTAACCCCGGGGTCTGGCTCCCATTCAATCCGCAACACCTCCTTTGTGCCCGCCCGCAGCTTGCACCGGTCGTCGATCCGCATCCCCACGACCCAAACGATCTTTTTATCCATCTCCACCACCCAGATCTTTTCCTTCTGTGCCACACTCAACTTATTATCGATAAAAAAACGCGCTAATTTTTTCTTCTTCGGCATTCCCAGCGGATAGAAATAATCCCCCTCCTTCCACGGCCGCAACAAAAGCGGGAACCGCACCACCGCCGCATCCACGAGCGCCACCCGCGGCCCCTGATCCAATCCCCCCACCCGTTCCCGGGCCATCCGCTGCAGCCTCAAGGCACCGCCCGCAAAAAGCACGGTGGAAGCCCCCTCCTCGACCAGGATATTCGTCGCCGTCTGCGTCTCGAGCGGCGTAATGATCAGCCACTCACGGTTCTTCAACACCCGATGCGAAACCGAAGCGACATACCGGCCGCTGGGACTATGCAACAGCTCGCGACAGGCCTCCGCCTGCTGCGGCGAAAAGCCATAGGGCCCGAGGATCTCGTACAGCATCGTCCCCAGCGCCTCGCTTTCCAGCAGCTTCCGCACGGGAATATGCACCTCGTTGCCCTTAAACTCCAATAGCTTCTTCTTCCGCTCATCCACCGCCTGGCGGTACAACACCTCGATCTCCCGGAAACGGCTCAGATTGGCGTTCAGATTCTCCAGGACTCCCGGATATGCCTGACCGATCACCGGGATTACCTGGTGCCGGAAATAATTCCGGGTATAGTTGTCCGACGCATTGGAGCTATCCTCGACCCAAGGTAACTTTCGTTCGACAGCATAATCGCGGATCGCCTCGCGCGGCGCAAAAAGCAGGGGCCGCACGACGTCCCGGTGTTTGGGCAACATCCCCCGCATCCCCGCGATCCCCGTACCTTTAAAGAAATTCATCAGCATGGTCTCGATATTGTCATCCCGGTGATGCCCCGTAACAATATACCGCAGCCCCTTCTCCGCCAATATCCGTGAAAACCACGCATACCGCAGCTCTCTGGCCGCCACTTGTATGGAGATGCGGCGGTCCTCCGCATAGGTGGCTGTATCGAAGTGTTCGACGACCACCTCCCGGCCATAGGATGCCGCCAGCTGCCGCACGAATCGTTCGTCGCGCCGGCTTTCGTCTCCCCGCAACCAAAAATTGCAATGCGCCACCGAGACGTCATACCCCGCCCGGCTGCACAGATCCAGCAAGACAACGGAATCCATGCCCCCACTGACGGCGAGTAATAGCCGGTCCGTGGCGGTCCAAAGCTTCTCTTTCACTATATATTCCTGAAACGCGGAAAATAGGTCCATCCGGCAAATCTACAAAAGCTCCTCATATGCCGTCTGCAATTCATTGTACGCTCTTCGCTCCCCCGCAGCCTTCGCCGCCGCCATCCCCTTTTCGTACCACTCCATCGCGCGCTGCACCTCTCCCATACCCTCCAGCAATTTTCCCAATTGATAATACGAACCCACAGCGCCGGGGTCTTTCGTCAACACCTCCTCCAATAACCGCCGGGCAGCGGATGTCTCCCCGATCTTGATATACTCCAACGCCAATGCATGTTTCACAAATGGATCGTCTGGCTCCGCCAGCAGAAATTCTTTTAATTTTTCGATCCTGTCCATCCCCCTGAAATTTTTTTATACAAATGCTACCGAATGTTAGTTTCTTCACTTATCTTTGGGTTAGTTGCATAAACAACCAAAAACCAAGTCGCTTGAAAATCAAAACAATTACGCAATGAAGATCCTGGTTTGTATCAGCAAGACGCCGGACACAACGGCGAAAATAGCCTTTACCAATAACAATACGAAATTCGCGGGCGACGGGGTCCAATGGATCATCAACCCCTATGACGAATGGTACGCCCTGGTCCGGGCCATCGAGCTAAAAGAAAAGGATGCTTCGACCGCCGTGCATCTTGTGACGGTAGGAGCCGCAGACACCGAACCCATCATCCGAAAGGCGCTTGCCATCGGCGGCGACGAAGCCATCCGCGTCAACGCCGACAGCCACGATCCGTATTATATCGCAACCCAGATCGCCGAAGTCGCACGCACGGGTGGGTATGATCTCGTCTTCACCGGTAAAGAAACGATAGACTATAACGGTTCGGCAATTGGCGGCATGGTCGCAGAACTGCTTGATCTACCTTATATCTCCCTGGCAACAAAATTCGACCTCAACGGTACCACGGCAACGGTCGTCCGCGAGATCGAAGGCGGCGAAGAGACGGACGAGGTCGCGCTTCCTGCCGTCGTTTCCTGTCAAAAAGGCGTCGCCGAACAACGCATCCCCAACATGAAGGGCATCATGAGCGCCCGTACCAAACCGCTTAAAGTTGTAGAACCGGTTGCCGCGGAACCGTTGACGAGCATCGTCTCGTTCGAACTGCCCCCGGCAAAAGCCGGCGTGAAGCTGGTCCCCGCCGACAACCCGGCCGAGCTCATCCGCTTGCTTCACGAAGAAGCACGGGTATTCTAAACGAATACAAACGAACCTTCACTAAAACATTTATCACAAAAGCATTGCTATGTCAGTTTTCATCTTCATCGATCATACCGAAGGACATGTTAAAAAGAGCTCGCTGGAAGCCCTGAGCTATGGCGCCGCCCTCGCGGCCCAACTCGGTACCACAGCCGAAGGCATCCTGCTCGGCACCATCGCAAGCGACCCTGCAAAACTCGGAGGATTCGGTGTCAAAAAGATCCATCACGCCGCCCAGGAAGGCCTCAATACCCTCGACGCCCAGGTCTATGCACGGCTGATTGCCGATATCGTAACGCCCGCCGGCGAGGGCGTCCTCGTCTTCCCGAATAACGTCACCGGTAAGGCGGTAGCTCCCCGCGTGGCCGTCCGCCTCAAAGCAGGTCTCGTTACCGGCGCCATCGCCCTGCCGGATACGGCTAACGGTTTCGTCGTAAAAAAGACTGTTTTCTCCGGCAAAGCCTTTGCCAATATCGCCCTCAACACACCCTTTAAGGTCATTGGTCTCAACCCCAATGCCTACATCGTAAAAGAAGGCGAAGGTTCCGCACAGATCGTGTCCGCGACCGCGGCCTCACCTACGCCAACCGTCAAGGTCATGTCGACAAAAACGGCTTCCGGCGAAATCCCCCTCACCGAAGCGGAGCTGGTAGTAAGCGGCGGCCGTGGCCTCAAAGGCCCCGAAAACTGGGGTATGATCGAAGAGCTCGCCCACCTGCTGGGAGCCGCTACTGCATGTAGCCGACCGGTCGCAGACGCGCACTGGCGTCCGCACAATGAGCACGTGGGACAAACGGGCATAGCTATTGCGCCTAATCTTTATATTGCCATCGGCATCTCCGGGGCTATCCAACACCTGGCCGGAGTGAACCGGAGCAAGGTTATCGTTGTTATCAACAAAGATCCGGAAGCCCCGTTTTTCAAGGCCGCGGACTATGGTATCGTAGGCGATGCCTTCGACGTGGTACCCAAAATGATCGAAGCCGTAAAGAAATTGAAGGGGTTAGCGTAATCGAGGGGCCTTTCGAGCCAGTCGATTTTTTTGCGAAAAAACCCTATTTTCGCATAATATTTTATGAAGAAGATCGAACTGGAAATAGTAGCCTTGTCACATAGCATCACGCAAACCCACTCCTATGCGGTTGTGCTGGGCGAAGTAAACGGACTAAGACGCTTGCCAATAGTGATCGGAGGTTTTGAGGCCCAGGCTATTGCCGTAGCGCTGGAAAAAATGCACCCCAGCCGCCCTCTGACCCATGACCTCATGAAGAACTTCATGAGCGCCTTCACCATCGATCTCCAGGAGATCATCATCTGCGACCTGCAGGAAGGTATCTTCTACTCCAAGCTCGTCTGCGTCAGCGAACACGATACCGTAGAGATCGACTCGCGCACCAGCGACGCCCTCGCCCTCGCCGTTCGTTTCGGCTGCCCCATCTTCACCTACGAACATATTCTCGATAGCGCCGGTATACTCATGGAAGACAGCTCTTCCAAGAAAAAGAAGACCTCTGCCACAGCCACCGTTTCCACTACCGAAAGCGGCGCCCGCGAAGACCTCAAAGCTCTTTCCATGGACGATCTGACCTCCCTCCTCAACGAAGTGCTCGAACAGGAGGACTATATCCGCGCCATCGCGATCCGTGACGAGATCAACAGCCGGCGTAAAACCAGGTGAGCCTACGCCTAACCCATGCTATCTTTTCCCAATTGTAAGATCAATCTCGGACTGCGCATTCTCCGCCGCCGCCCGGATGGCTATCATGATCTGGAAACGATCTTCTACCCCTTGCCGCTGTGCGACGCCCTCGAATGCATCCGGGAAAGCGGAGAACCCCGCTTCACCGCCTACGGCCTCCCCATTCCCGGCGACCCGGCGCACAACCTCTGTCTCCGGGCCTGGCAGCTCCTCAAAAAAGATTTCCCCGGGCTACCCGCGGTCCACATCCACCTGCTGAAGAACATCCCCATCGGCGCCGGCCTGGGCGGCGGTTCGGCTGACGGAGCCTGGACCCTCAAGGCACTCGACACGCAGTTCCATCTCGGTCTCAGCCAGGAACAATTGCTGCAGTATGCCGCACAGCTCGGCAGCGACTGCCCCTTCTTTATCCTCAATACCCCTTGTCTCGGCGGAGGCCGCGGCGAACGGCTCACGCCGGTAACCCTCGATCTCAGCGCATACTCCATAGCGCTCGTCGACCCCGGCATCCACATCAGCACCGCCAAAGCCTTCTCACTTTGCACCCCCGCCGAAAACCCCACCCCGCTCACCAGCATCATCGCCCAACCTGTTCCCCAATGGCGCGACCAGCTCGTCAATGATTTCGAGCAATCGGTCTTCCAGCTTCATCCCGAGCTCGCCGCTATAAAACCTTCCCTCTACGCCCACGGCGCCCTCTACGCCTCGCTCACCGGCAGTGGATCCAGCTTCTTCGCCATTTTCCCCAAAGACCAGGCACCGGTCCGTCCCGGCTTCCATTTTAGCCATAATTATCGTATCTTGCGATAAGTGAACACACCGCAACACATAGCATTCCTCGCAGCGAATCTCGATCTCCTCGATCACCACTCGTAACGATATCGCCCCTGGCCTCGGCGCGTTCGACACAATGTTTTCATTTCCAATTTTTTATCACCTTTACCTCCATTTTATATGAATGTCATGACTTCCCATAGCGATCTGTCGCTCCAGTATCTCGAGCTCGAAGAGAAATATGGTGCCCACAATTACCACCCCATCCCGGTGGTCCTTACCCGGGGAGCCGGCGTGTACGTCTGGGATGTCGACGGTCGCCGGTATTACGACTGTCTCAGCGGCTATTCCGCCGTCAACCAGGGCCATTGTCATCCCCGAATCGTAGGCGCCCTGATGGAGCAGGCCGGCAGACTAACACTGACGTCCCGTGCCTTCCATAGCGATCTTTTAGGGGAATATGCCCGGTACATCACGGATTATTTCGGCTACGACAAGGTGCTGCCCATGAACACCGGCGTAGAGGCCGTGGAGACCGCCATCAAGCTCTGCAGGCGCTGGGGTTATCAGGTCAAAGGCATTCCGGAGGGGAAAGCAAAGATCATCGTTTGCGCCGGCAATTTCCACGGCCGCACCACCACGGTGATCTCCTTTAGCACCGATCCCGATTCCAAAAGCCAATTTGGGCCTTATACACCCGGCTTTGTCATCATTCCTTATAACGATACGGCAGCCCTCGCGGGGGCCCTCACCGATCCGCATGTCGCGGGCTTCCTCGTAGAACCCATCCAGGGCGAAGCAGGTGTCGTCGTTCCCGATGCGGGTTATCTTCATGAGGCTAAGTCACTGTGCGAAGAGGCCAATGTTCTTTTTCTCGGCGATGAGATCCAAACGGGTCTGGGCCGTACCGGCGAAATGCTCGCCTGCGACCACGAGTCTGTACGTCCCGACATTCTTATCCTGGGCAAGGCTCTCAGCGGCGGCATGCTCCCCGTCTCCGCCGTTCTTGCGGATGACCCTATTATGCTGACTATCCGCCCTGGCGAACATGGCTCGACATATGGCGGCAATCCCCTCGCCTGTAAAGTGGCCATCGCCGCGCTCGACGTCCTTAAAGCGGAAAGGCTTCCGGAAAATGCCGCCACCCTGGGTGAACTCTTCCGCCAGGAGATCCGTAATTTTCAAAACCCGCATATCGGCGAGGTCCGCGGCAAGGGCCTTCTCAACGCGATCGTCATCAACCATGCCCGCTCGGGTGCGGCCTGGGAGCTCTGCCTGTCACTCAAAGACCATGGCCTCCTCGCCAAACCTACGCATGGCGATAAGATCCGGCTGGCGCCGCCGCTCGTGATCAACCGCGAACAGTTGCTGGAGTGCGTCGATATCGTCCGCGAAAGTCTGAAAGTGTTGGATTAATCCTATTTTTACGGCATGCACCAAATCGCCACTGCTCAGGACCCCCACGTCGAACAACACATGCGCAGCTCCGAGATCCTCACGGATATCGTCATCGGCATGTCGGATGGGCTCACGGTTCCCTTCGCCCTTGCCGCGGGTCTTAGCGGCGCGGTAGGCAACCAGCATCTCAATCTCATCTGGATCGCCGGGCTGGCCGAGATCGCGGCAGGCTCCATCGCGATGGGGCTGGGCGGCTACCTGGCGGGCAAAACGGAGATGGATCATTACAATGCCGAACTACGCCGCGAATACGACGAAGTGGATCATGTACCGGACCGGGAGCGGGAGGAAGTACGGGAGTTCTTCGCGGGTCTCGGTCTAAGCCGCGATGTACAGCAGCAGGCCGTGGAGGAAATGACGAAAGACAAAGACAAATGGGTCGATTTTATGATGAGGTACGAGCTGGGTCTCGACAAACCCGATCCACAACGGGCACGTAAAAGCGCTTTCAACATCGGGTGCTCCTATATCGTAGGCGGTCTTATCCCCCTGAGCCCCTATTTCTTTGTGACGGATGGGCTCTCGGGGCTGAAGATCTCCGCTGTCATCACCCTCTGCTGTCTCTTTATCTTCGGGTATTTCAAAAGCCTGATGACGGGCGTCAACCCCATCGGCGGCGCGATCCGCGTGATGATCACCGGCGCCCTGGCTGCAGGCTGCGCCTTTGGCGTCGCCCGGCTTATTCAGCTTTAGCGCCTGGCAGCTGCTCCCGGCTCTCACCGGCCGCATGATCCTGCTTCACCGGCAACCTGGGTGTAAGCGTCGCGATCATCACGATCACCGCCCCACCAAGGACTAAGAAGATACCTATATGCGGAGAGGGACAGATCCCCCGATAACACGCCGTATACAACAAATACGATTTGAAGCTCCATGCCAGGATGATCCCCGCCATAAAAATATTCGCACGCTTGGCCCAGATCTTAGGGATAAGAAAAAAGAGGATCGCGAGTACCCCAAAGAATAGCAACACCTCGCCCGGCCGGCCATACCGGTTCTGCTCGGAAAAGAATCCCGTAAAATCCTTGTTCAGGTCGGGAAAGTAAGCCCAGGGCAAAAAACAGCCGGCTATGATCACCAATACCGCCACGATACCGATCCATTGAGAATACTTCATGGCGCGAATATACGCCGCGCGACCGGTTAGTTTTTTTTCATTTTTGTTTAACAGATGCGTGCTAGCCCGCGTAGACAAAAACCGCGTTTTTTGAGAGATGAAGAGACTTCTACCCCGACTCTTTTCCTTCTTCCTTCTCCTGACACCCGCCCTCAACGGCATGGCCCAGTGCTCCTTTCCCCTGACCATCAATACCAGCAAAGACTTTTGTCTTGGCTCCTCCCTTCTCCTGAGCTCCGATCACGCCTTGCGAAAGATCGTCTGGTATCGGAACGGCCAGCCCATCGACTCCACATTCGGTGCGCAATCCCTCGACACGCGCGGCATCCTTGTAGCGACCAACATCTCCCCTTCTACTATTTGCCTCGATACGGCCGGCAACCTATATGCATTCGATCCCAATGCATTCGCGATCCGGAAGTTTACACCGGGCTCCACCACGGGCACCATCGTCGCCGGAGGCGATGGCAAGGGTTCGGCTGCCAATCAGCTTAACAACGTCGTTACTATTTACATGGACGACCAGGGATTCCTGTATACATGGGACACGTTCAATGACCGTATTCAAAAATGGTCCCCGAAAGAAACGGACGGTACTACCTTGTTAACGACGAATGTCCTGCTCAACTTTTATGTTGGCGACCCCCACGGCATGCTGCCCGATTGTGACGGCAACATGTATTACAACAATAACGTCACCCGAAAGGTGATGAAATGGACACCCGGCGCCGATTCCCCGGTTACCTATGCCACTCTCCCTCCCCTGCAATATGCAAACCAGGCCCCATTTTGGCTGAGCCTCCAGAAAGATGCAGCGGGCAATCTCTTCGTCCTGGACGCAGCGTCAAATACGGTTTGGCGCATCCCGCAAGGTAGCCCAAACGGCACGACGGTGGCAGGGAATGGTCAGATCGTTTACGGCAACAATACTCAGTCCTTAGCAGGCGATTTCTGGGTCGATGGGGATGACACGCTCTTTATCGATTATGTAAACACCAATACGCTGGTCCGCTGGGCCCCCGGCGCCACTCAGGGCACCACCGTACTGAACACAAACCCTGCTTTCGGCAGCAATGCCGAAGCCATGAGCAGGGATATCCGGGGTAATTTTTACATCGGTCAATCCCCTCGCAGCATCGTCGAGTACAAGCTGACCACGGCCATCGACTCGAGCCTTACCCCCGGCGAAACGGGTATTTATTATGCTGTGGCCACGGACGTGCTCGGTCATACACAAACCTCGGACAGTGTATACGTCAACAACACGCAGGCCGGTACTCCCTCCATCACCATCACCGCCACGGCCACCAGCACCCCCGTGTGTACGCCGATCACCTTCACCGCTCAAACCACCGACCCCGGCCCCAATCCCGGTTACCAGTGGGACGTCAGCGGCATCCACGCCGGCACGAGCAGTCCCACCTACACCTATAATCTCTTCGCGGACAGCGACCAGGTCTATTGCATCCTCACCGCGCCGGCAGGCTGCACCGGTGGGCTTCTGCAGGACACATCCAATAAGATCACCCTGCTCATCGATCCCCATGGCACCGCCGCCGTGACCATCAGCGCCAGCGACACCACCGCCTGTGGTACTATTCCGGTCATCTTCGACGCGCACGTAACTAACGGTTCTGCGCAACCTACCTTCCAATGGCTGCTCGGCGGCAATCCCGTCCCCGGCGACGACAGCGCAGCCTACCATACCGACAGCCTCCGTAATGGCGATATCGTCACTTGTGTGATCACCAGCGACGACGTCTGCGGCCTCGCCAAATCCAACAGCATCCCTGTTCACATCATCACGCCACCCACGATCGGCCCTAACCAAACCCTCAGCATCCGTTATGGTCAGACCGTCACGCTGAACCCCGACGTCACCGGCACTATCGATTCCTGGCTATGGACACCCGGCGCCACCCTCTCCGACAGCACCATCGAAAACCCCATAGCCTCGCCGCGCACGACCACCGATTATAAGTTTACGATCACCGCTACCGGTTGTGGAACGGACAGCGGCTATATCCTCGTCGATGTCTACACTCCGCTAAGCATCCCCAATGCGTTTACGCCCAATGGCGACGGGCATAACGACATCTTTTATGTGCTCACGGGACCCACTGGTAGCCAGATCGAGCAACTTGCCGTCTTCGGTCGCTGGGGCCAGATCGTCTTCCAAACCCATGACGCCGCCCCGGGAGATCCGTCCCGCGGCTGGAATGGCTATCTCGATGGACAACCCGCGCCGCCGGGTACTTACATCTACCAGCTGGTTATGCGTTTTAGCGACGGGAGCAAGCAGGTCTACAAAGGGACCCTGCTACTTATCCGGTAGCTTATTCCTCCGGCGACGGCGGTAAAGTAGTCCGGCGTTTGTATAAGAATAATTGCCATTTTTCTTCGGCCACACCGGCTTTATCCATTTCAGCGCGCGCCAGGGTGAAGAAAAGATCGGATAGCCTGTTGATGTAAGCGGGGATATAGTCTTCGACCGTATCCTCTTTCATCAATGTCACCAGCAGCCGCTCGCCCCTGCGCATCTGGGTGCGGACCATATGACACATGGCCGAGACCTCGTTGCCGCCGGGCAAAAGGAAATAGTCACTGGGGCTCGTCATAGCCGCTTCCAGCTCGTCGATCCATTGCTCGCAAAATGCGGCGCCTTCTACCGGCCGGGGATTGCTGTTCTCTTTCTTGCAGTCCGAAGGCCGGGCCAGATGCGACATCATGTCCATCATATCCTTTTGTATCCGGTGCAGATTCGGCTGCCACTCGTGCCCCGCGCCCAGCTTCACCCGCAATAGCCCGATGGTGCTGTTGACCTCGTCCAGCGTGCCATAACAATCGACCCTGACATCGTCTTTGTACACGCGCTTGCCGCCAAAAAGGCCCGTCATGCCCGCGTCACCTTTCTTTGTATATATCTTCATATCTTTCTGATTACCGAATCGCGGTCCTTCCGCCGTTCCCATTCCAGCAGCTCGAGCTCGGGTCTTGTATAGAACCCATCAGTATAGCCCACGCACAGATACGCCACCAGCTTCGAATCCGCTGCGGCGCCCACGATCCCCTTCACCTTTTCCGGATCGAGGATGCTCACCCATCCGAGTCCAATGTTAAGCGCCCGGGCCATCAACCACATGTTCTGTACTGCACACACCACGCTATACAAGCCTACTTCCGGCATGCTGGTCTGCCCCAGAACGGGGCCGTTTTTATTGGGCTTATAAAAGACCGCAATATTCACCGCCGACTCGAGAATGCCCTCCAGCTTCAACCGGCAATACTCCTGGTCCCGCTCCGCAAAGACACCCGTCGCCGTCGCATTGGCCTCCTCAAAGCTATCCCGGACTGCCTGGCGTGTGTTTTTGTCCGTTATGATCACGAATTCCCAGGGTTGCGAGAACCCCACCGAAGGAGCATGCAACCCCGCCGTGATGATCTGGTCGATGGCTATAGGTTCCAACGGCCGGTCGACAAACCGGTTGCCGCGCACGTCCCTTCGGTGCAGGATGATCTCCTGCAGCACTGTCGCCTCTTCGGGCGTAAACAACTTTCCATTCAGAGCTTCCATACTGTTAGCAAAACGCATGAAATTACAAAGATCACCGTGACCAGCGTCACGGCATGATTAATATATTTGACATCTCGAAAATCTCTATCCGTTAGAACCTTTTGGTTTTCCCCGATATAGGGTTTTTCGACGAGGATGCCTTTGTAATGATTTGGTCCACCAAAGCGACAGTTTAGGATACCTGCCAGCGCCGCTTCGGGATAACCCGAATTGGGGCTCGCGTGTGCACGCCCATAGCGGAAGATATACCTTAAGGCGCGCCGACTGCCCGTAACGAGCACCATCACGAAGGCCGTGAATCGCGCCGGGATAAAATTAGCAACGTCATCGAGTCTCGCCGCCGCGCGCCCGAACAGCCGGTAAGGCTCGCGTTTATAGCCGATCATCGAGTCCAGCGTATTGATCATTTTGTACAGCAGCATCGCCGGCAATCCGCCTGCCAGATAGAACAGCAACGGCGCGACCACCCCGTCGCTGAGATTTTCCGACATCGACTCCAGCACGGCAGTCCGTATCTGCTGCTCGCTCAGTTGCGTCGTATCGCGGCCTACGATCCGGGAAAGCCTGCGTCTGCCTGCGTCCAGCCCCTCGCTTTTTAGCGCGTCGAGCACCGCCTGGCCTTCCTGTAAAAGGCTGCGATTCGCCAGACAATAGAATACGCCGATGCTGGCGACAATATAATAAGCCGGCAGCCACCAGGCTTGCAATAGCTTTAACCCCCAATAGCTGCTTATCGGGACTGCAACACACAGCACGACCACCAGGGTCAGCCCTTTATATAGACGCCCGCGCCCCCGGTTGAGCACCCGGTCACCCCATACAATCGCAGCCCCGAACGCCCGCACCGGGTGCGGCCAGCCCTGCGGGTCGCCCCACAGAAGGTCGGCCAGATAGCCCAACCCCAACGGCACGATCATCGTCCAGCCCTCGCGCATTCGCCCAAAGCTTCGGTGAGTAATCGATTGTGTTCCGGGGACCCGCAAGCCACGCGGATGATGTTTGGCCCGAGGTTTTGGAAATTCGAAGCGTCCCGTACCAGCAGCCCATATTCCCGCAACAGTTTCATCTTCATCGGCTCCGGCGTCCCGATCAAAAAATAATGGGTATCGGTATCCCACACTTTCCAACCTGTGGTCGCTCGCAACTCCTGCTGCCATGCTACCGTTTCAGCGCGCAGCCGCTCCACGGGAACTTTAAAGTCCTGTGGATGTTCAAAAATATACAACCCTGCCTCTATCGCGAGCCGATTCACCGACCACGGCATCTTTCTATCGCGTAAGGACGTGACCAGCGGCTCCGGTCCGATCACAAAACCTACCCGCAATCCCGGAATGCGGCAGCTCTTGGTGAGCGAACGGAGCACCAGGACATTGCCCTGGTTTTGGTTAAGTGCGCTCGACGCCCCCGGTGCAAATTCGATATAAGACTCATCGACGACAAATAACGCATCCGGGTATTCGCCAAATGTCTTCAGCGCGACCGTCCACCCCGTAGGGTTGTTGGGATTGCATAAGAAGACCAGTCCGTTCTTTGGCAATTTCCCGGTATGCAAATCGGCCCAGTCGCGGTAGCTGATCTTCATGCCCTGGACCGCACAGGCATCGGCATATTCGGCAAAAGCCGGCGTATAGATCACCGCCTCCCGCTCGCGAAAGGCCTGCGCGATCAGGTAGATGGCCTCCGTGACGCCATTGGTCGCCAGCACGCTGGCCTCATCCACCCCATAGGCCTTCGCCGCCGCTTTCTGCAACCTCCGGGCGCCCGCTTCGGGATAATGCGTGACGTTGGGAAGCATGTCGCGCAGATGCGCCAGGAGCCTGTCATCCAATGGCCCGTAGAGCACATTGCTGCTGAAATCCGCCTTTATAGGGCTATTGTATTTCCAGGCGTCGTCGCCATGTCCTTCGAGCATATCATTTTGCCAGTTGCTTATAAATAAATGCCAGATCGAGATGCTGCCGCAGCTGTTCCGCGAGCTTGTCGTATTGTCGTTCTTTAAAGGCCCGGTAATCGGGCAGCGGTGTATGGGTGATGCCTGCCTGACGGAGAAGGTCTTCCATCACCTTTCGGTTGTCGAGGATACCATGCAGATAGGTGCCCCAGCATTTGGCGGAAAGACGGTAGCCATCCGTTTTGTCCGCGGGATGTTGCGGATGGTTGAGCGGATGTTCTTCCTTGTTCCCCGTTTCGGTATGCCCCATATGGATCTCATAGCCTTCGACGAGAGGGCCATTGGCGGACCCATACCGCATCCGCCGCCGCAAGGTCTTTTTTTCTTTCGACAATACGGTGTGCACCGGTAGCAATCCCAGTCCATCGGTCGTCCGCGGCTCGCCTTCCACTCCATAGGGATCGGCTATCGTGAGCCCCATCATTTGGTAACCGCCGCAGATGCCTACGACGACCACCCCGGCGGCCTCCGCTGCCAGGATCACCCGGTCCAGCCCACGTTCGCGGATATACGACAGATCCCCGATGGTATTCTTGCTGCCCGGCAGGATGATGATCGCCGCCTGCCGCAGCTCGGCCGGATCATCGGTATAATACACATGCAGGCCGGATCGCTCCAGCGCGGCAAAATCGGTAAAGTTCGACAGATGCGGCAGATGGACCACGGCAATGTTGTCAGCCCCCGGCCGGTGTTCCCGGGGACGCTGGCGCAAGGCCACAGAGTCCTCTTCTTCGATATGGATATCCCGGAAGAAGGGCAGAACGCCGGTCACCGGCACACCCGTGAGCGATTCCAGCTGCTCTTTTCCCTTTTCGAACAACCGCGCATCGCCGCGGAATTTGTTGATGATCACCCCGCGGATCAGCGCCTTCTCCTCCGGTGGCAACAAGGCCAGCGTGCCATAGACACTGGCAAAGACCCCGCCGCGATCGATATCCGCGATGAGATAGACATCGGCTTGCGCATGAAGCGCCATCCGCATGTTAGTGATATCCCGTTTCTTGAGATTCAGCTCCGCGATGCTGCCCGCCCCTTCGAGCACCACGGGGTTATATTGTTTGGCAAGCCGGTCGTAGGCGCATTTGACCTCTTCCCACAAGGCCGCCTTGTCTTTGCCCATGAAATAGTCATAGGCGCTTTGGTTGCCCGCGGGTTTGCCATTAAGCACCAACTGCGAATGCATATCGCCGGTAGGCTTCAGCAGCACGGGGTTCATATCGCTGTTACAGGGTATGCCCGCTGCTTCGGCCTGCACCGCCTGCGCTCTGCCGATCTCCAGTCCCTCCGGCGTCACATAGCTGTTGAGACTCATATTCTGCGCCTTGAAGGGGGCAGGATGATACCCATCCTGTCGCAGGATACGGCAAAAGCCGGTGGTGATCATGCTCTTGCCGACATCGGAAGCCGTCCCGGCAAACATCAGCGGGCGGGGAAAACGGTGCATAGGGTTTGATGATAGGGTGAATTATAATGTTCGAGGTATACCTCGCGGCTTTTGGCGAGCGCTTCCACGCGCGGCAGCAGTTCGGCCGCCCTTTCCGGTGTCGTCAACACACCGGCGACGGTGCCGCTATGGGCCACCATGAGTCCCGCATGGTTCTCCTCCGCCAGCCTGTACAGCTCGGCAAAACCAGGCAGGGGAAGCAATTGCTGATTGTATTCGGCGCTGTAGGTGATGGCGTCGAACAGCTGCCCGTAATCCGCATCCGCCGCGGCTCGGATCAGCCGTCGCAACAGCCAGGAAAAGAATCGTCCTGCCCCCGGATGCCAGTTGTCCGGCATCGCCAGCGTATCCACACTCGTCCCGGGCGCGGCGTCAAAATAGAGCAGCGTCACCGGCGGCAGATCGATGGCAGCGCCACGGCAGCCGGTATGTTGGTAAAAAACGGGGATATCGTCACACAGGCAGGGGTCGGTGGGCTCTACCTGCGCCGCGATCCGGTACAAGTCGCCGGGGCTTAGCTCCGTTTTTAAAAAGGCGTTTGCCACGCATAGCACGCTGAGGACATCGGTAGAGCTGGAGGATAGTCCCTTGCCCCACGGAATATTCGACCGCAGTTCGACCCCCACTTCCTCCGGCAGACACAGCCCCACCTGGCGCTCCAGCAGGTTCAGAGCGGCCCGTGTCTTAGAGGGGAGGTTTACCGGATCGCCCGCGACCCCGCATCGTAGCACGGCCTCCGAATACCACCGGCGCGAAGGCAGCCCGCCAACTAAAAAAGCCGATGCGTCGGGCAGCACCCCCTGCATCAGCTCTCCTATTCTCGAATATATTTTAGCAGAATACTCCATGGATTGGCACTGCAAACATAGTTGATTTGCAGTTATGCCAAAACCTCAACCGCCGCCGCCGCTTTCTCCATCGCGGTCTCCTTGATGCCCGGCACACTGAACCCTTCCGCGCGGAAGAACGTGACATCCGTCAAGCCGATAAACCCAAGGATGAACCGCAGATAGGGCTCGATAAAATCATAAGCCTTCATGGGACCTTCCGAATAAACTCCTCCGGACGAAATAGCCACATACACCTTCTTCCCCTCGATCAATCCTTCCGGCCGGCCTTCGGACACCCGGAACGTGACGCCGGAACGCACGATATGATCGATCCACGCCTTCAAAACACTGTGGATATTGAAATTGTACATCGGCGCCCCGATCACCAGGATATCGGCATCCCGGATGGCCCGGATCATTTCTTCGGAATGCCGGATCGCCGCCCGATCCTGCTCCGAATGCTTTTCGGCAGGCGTATAAAAAGATGCCAGATGCGACTCCTCCAAATGGGGAAAATGCCGCTTTACCAGGTCGATGGTTTCCACCACGGCATCGGGATGCGCCGTCTTCAACTTATCGATAATTACATTAGCCAATCGAATACTGCTGGACGCCGCCCCTCTGGGGCTCGACGTGATGTTTAATATTTTTTTCATACCGCAAATCTACCTACCTTCGATATCTAAAAGATACCAGTATCCCAAAGGATAGCGGTATCCAAAAGGATAGCGCCCTGCGGACGCGCAAATGATAAAAGTATGTCCCCCGAAATAAAAAAACCATCGAATCCCTGCTGGCACCAGGATAGCGCCACCTGCAACAAGAACCTCGCGGCCGTACGCGACTCACTCTACGTCATTGGCGGCAAATGGAAGATGCCTATCATCATCGCGCTCATAGAGGGCCCGCGGCGTTTCCGCGAACTGCAGCGCTCGCTCGAAGGCGTCACCCCCAAAGTGTTGTCGAAAGAATTAAAAGAGTTGGAATTAAATTCCTTTGTCGTCCGCACCGTCTATGACACCACACCGGTAACCGTGGAATACCGGCTTACGGAATATAGCCTGACGCTCCGGCCGGTGCTCGACGCCTTGCGCAGCTGGGGCGAGCAGCATCGCGAACATATCCGCGCCCAGGCGAAGGCGAGCCGTAAGACTACACTCCCCAAATAACGCGGTTCAAATACGCATTGCGAAATTTCCCCGTAGGATCATAATGCCGCAAGAGCTCCTGGAACTCGCCCATCCGCGGATACAGCTCCCGCAGCCGCGCATGCGAAATCGTATTGAGCTTGCCCCAATGTGGCCGTGCGCGATACGGCGCCAACGCTTCCTCGATGAGCGGCAACAACGCATGCACGGCCGGCCATTCGGGCTTCCAGGTGAAATGAATGGTCGTCGAGGCCTGGTGCCCGCACGGACTCATCCACAGATCATCAGCCGCAATACACCGAACCTCCGTGATCTGCAGATGCGGCGAAATGCGTTCGTGTAATTTTTCCACCGCCATAATCGCTTCGTAGGAATGCTCATAGGGGACAAAATATTCCGTCTGCAGCTCCTTGCCGGCGCTGGGCGTAAAACCCATTTTAAAATGCGGCAAGCGCTCATGCCAGGGGCCGGGCACCCCCATCTGCGGCGTACAGTTCACCGCATCCAGTGCCCTGATGGGATGCAGATCGTGCGTGGCGGCGCGCGCGCCAAAGAATTCCGGCACGGCGGTAAACCCGTCCGTTCCTTCTACCCTGCTCTTGACCCAGACCTCATTGATATTTTTATTGCGCCAGTCGGTAAACAAACTAACACTATATCCCGCGGACATAATGGCGCCAAAATGCTGTTGCAACGCCGCCATGGGCAGGTTCTCAAAGACATATTGACGAACATTGTAAGTGGGCTGTATCGCCAGCTCCAGCCCGGTGACCACACCGAGCCCGCCCAGATGCACCACCGATCCCAGGAACTGACCGCCGTCCTTGTGCCGCGAAAGATGCACCGTCTCACCCGAAGCCGTCACCAGCTCGATCCCCATCACGGCGCTGGACAGATTTCCGTTGTGTACTCCCGACCCATGCGTAGCCGTCGCACAGCCCCCCGCGATCGAGATATGCGGCAGCGACGCCAGGTTATGCAACGCATAGCCATTATCGTTCAGAAATACCGCCAGCTCGCCATACCGCGTCCCCGCCTCCGCCGTCACCGTAGAAGCCGCCTTGTTGAGCGCAACCGCCTTGTTCAACGACGCCAGACTCAGGAATTCATCCCGCGAATCGGCGATATCATTGAAACAATGTCTCGTTCCCAGGACCTTGAATCGTGGCTGTTTTCGCACCCAGTCACGAATCTCGTCCCGGGATATCGCCTTGTGCAGGGCCGTGGTGCTATAGGTAATATTGCCTGCCCAATTAGTGATCTTCTCACCTTGTGCAAGATCGACGAGCGGAGTGATTGCAGTACCAGCCATCATAACGGAAGATAGTTTTAGAAATGTTCTTTTTTTCATATGGCGTCGTTGGGCTTCCAAGTTAAGGATTTATTGTGTATCTTAACAGAGCTAGCCATGCCGCCGGCACAGAGGTATGAAACTGTCAAAACTTTTATCCATTGGCACGGCAGGTCTCGGCGACGAAGAGGGCATCAACAGGGTGGTTCTCGTCAATAAGATCTGTGTGGGAGTGGCAGGCTCGGTCCTCGTCGTAGGAACTGTCATGTCGTTCTATCTCCACGGACAGCTCGATATCGTGATACCTCTCGTCATCGAATTCTTCCTCAACGCCCTGGTGCTTCCGCTCAATCAAAAAGGCAAACATTCCGCCGCCGCCCTTTTGCTTTATTTCACGCAATGTACTGCGATTACCTATTTCGGCATCCTGCTGGTCCAGGTCTTTCATCTCGAATATGTGATCATCCTGCTGTTTGCCATCATCTTCCTGATCTTTAAAAAACGCAGCTTGCGGATGATCGCCCTCGGAGCGGCCACCGCCGTCTTCCTCTCGCTGGAGTTGGCGTATTTCCGCAATGGGTACCGGCACATCGAAAACGTTCCCTTCGCCGCCGTCTTCCTGATCAATTTCCTCGTCATCTGCTCCATCATTACTATCACGACCATGATCAGCGTACCCTATGTAAAAAGCAACGACCTCAAATACGATCTGCAACGGGCGAACAAGCTGATCAAATTATTCGCCGCCCAGCTGACCCACGAGCTTCGCGGCGCGCTCGACAATATCCAATACCTCGCGCAGCTGCTGCGGACGGCAGTCCGCAAGGACAAGAATCTGAAACATGTAGAACCGCTCGTCGATGCGGCCTGGTCCGTAAGCTCGGGCGCGATCGCCATCGTCAACAACGTGCTCGATATGGCGGAGATCGAAGCCGGCAAGACCTCCACCATCGTCAACGAAGCCTTCAGGGTGGCCACCTATTTCGATAAGATCATCGAGGTCCATAAGATCATGGCCCGGAGAGAACAGTTCACCCTCGAAATGGAGATCGATCCCCTGATGCCGCAGGTGATCATCAGCGATCCTTTGACGGTCAACCAGGTCCTCACGAATCTGCTGACCAATGCCTTTAAATACGGCGCCAGACAGTCTACGGTGAAGGTAATGGTCAAACGCTCCGGTTTTCAATGGCTCCTGAGCGTATCCAACGACGGCCCCGGCATCCCCCCCGAAAGGATCGCCTCCATCTTCGAATTGTTCTATACCGGCAAAACGGGCCATATCCAGGGATCGGGTCTCGGTCTTTATATCGTCCGTTCGAAAGTACAGGCCATGGGCGGCACGATCACCGTCGACAGCACGCCCAATGGCGAAACACGTTTCACCGTTGCCCTGCCGCTCCGCGAAGGAAAACTGCGGGACCTGCCGGACGGCACAGGCTCCGATCCCAAAGCCGAAGATTTCCAAAAGGCCTTTATCCTCGTTGCCGAAGACAACAAGCTCACCTCCTTCCTGCTCGCCCAGTTCCTGCGGGACATGCACTGTGCCTATACCATCGTCAGCGATGGGCTACAGTTGCTGGAGACCATAAGAGAATGTCCGGACCAGAGCCCGGACATCATCCTACTGGACTGTCATATGCCGAACCTAAACGGCGAAGAAACGATCCGCCGGCTGAAACAAGACCCCGCAACGGCTCACATTCCCGTGATCATCACCACCGGCGACATCTTCTCCGCCAATATCGAACGGCTGCTGGAAGCAGGGGCCAGCACCTATCTCAAAAAACCCATCGATCACCTGGCCCTGCGCAAAGCCATCAGCCTCTATCTGAAAAAACTGCCGCAGAACTAGCCGGCGAACCGCCCCCCGCCGTGGCACCAGGGCTCTTAAAACCGGCCGTCGCGGAAGCCGCAGGGGTCCCCGCCAACCTCGTCTCGACCCACAAACTTTCTGCCCGCTTGTATCGCCCCGAATAGCAATGCCACAACCAAACGGCCTGCACACAGCGAACGATCCCTTCGCGATGCGCCCGCAGCTGCATACCCAGGGACCGGTGCGTCTCCATCAATTTCCCGCTCTCTGCGGCAAAAAAATCCAGCAGCGACAACAGCTCCAGCAACAGCCCCTTCACGATGCCTGCCGCCCGGCCGATCGCGTCCTCGAGCGTGTACCCGTTCTCGTTCAACGCGACGATCATCACGAGGTTGGAATCCGATCCATTGTCGATCACCTCTTTCTCGAAGGAGAAGAGGTCATTGGACAAACCGGCAAACGCCGCCACCACCCAATGTAGCCGCTTCAACGGCTGCGCCAGTCCGTGCCGGCGTAATGTCTCCCAATCGAGAAAGGCCCCGTCGCTGAACTCGATCCACATCAGGATATGATGGACGCCGCCCAGATGACACCGGTAGTCCATGTATTCCGTGATCCCGGGTATCCGGCCCTGCGCGATGACATTCCCATCGGTATGGGTGATGCCGATATGATACCTGTAGACCTCCAGGAATTGCTCGAACCACCACTGTGGGGAATGATCCCTGAATTCCCGCAGGATCTCAGCATTGACCACTTCCAGCGGTTCGGCATCGGCCTCCAAACGCAGCTCCGCATCCAGCTGCGACATCCGCAGGGTCATCGCCCGGGCGGAAGCCTGCCGGTCCGGCGGGAGATGACAAAAAGTATCCCGCCCCATGACGTCGTTGAGATAAAAGCCCAGCGTGAGGTTCTTCATCATGCAGAACATCCGGTATGTATCTGCACCCGGATAAAGATACAAGGCGCAGCTGATGTGGTGTTTTGCCCCCGGCAGCCAGCAGCCGTTGGCCTCGCCGAATTCCCGGATACGTTCTTTCAGCACCTCGCTGTCGGGATGCATGCCGAACTCCTTGCAAAATTGGTCGAACCGGAACCCTTCCGGTGAAAAGAGCGCCTCCAGCGAAATAGCCTCGCCGGCGATCCTTTGCTCATAGGCGCTGCGAATTTTCGCCATCGTCGAAAAAGCCCTTTCGGAAATGCTTTGTACTTTTTTCATGGTAACTGTTTTTTTAGTAAAGGTTACTACTTATGAAAACAGTAACAATGAAATGGCGCTGCGGTGGCGTTTTCGCAGCGAAATACAGATAATTCAGTAGAGAAGTGAAGGAATACATCAGTAAAGGATACGCCTATCGGTTCACCCGGACTCTCCAGACCCGTGATATCCGTATAAACGGTGGCATCCGTGGGCATTGCTGGCAGAAGAATTGCATATTATTTCAAAAGCCATTGTTATGGAAAAGTCTAATCAATCCAATCAGCAAAGCCAGCAGCAGGATGCTAAAAAGCAATCCGCCTGGAAGGGCTCCTCGCCCGAAGACGTCACCGGGAAACAACCCAATCCTAATAAAGCCATGGGCAACGCCGCTAATCGTGCACACAAGCAGGACCAGAACAGCAAATCCGGCCCTACCAAAATAAACGAAGACGACGCGGATGAAATGGGTAGTGGTAAACGTCAGGACGACAACTGAATAGCATGCGGGGCTCTCAAGGAGAGCCCCTTGCTTTAAATCCCTTATCTTTGAAGGGATGCCTCTGCAACCTAACCAGACCCTTGTTTACTACTATACCGCTGCCGCGGCCATCGCGATGCTGATGGTTCTATCATGCCGTCGGCCGTCCTCCTTTCCCGCAGATCACAATGTCTACTTCGACAAGGTCTACCATGCATTGGACAGCCTCAATCTCCCACCGCCGCAAGCCTTTCGGTTCCTGGATTCCAGTTACTACGCGATCGGCACACCCGGTATAAACGACCGGCTTCGGCGATACGATTACAAAGGCTTTTATTACTTTTATCAAGCTCACGATCTCTCCCGCGACATGCTTTATGTCGACAGCAGCCTCCAGGTCCTGTCCACACCGGAAGTCCGGGCCCGTTACCCTCAACAATATGCCAAGGTGTTGCTGAATAAAGGCGAGATCTACCAATATCAAAAGAAATACGAGAACGCACTTTTCTATTATTATAAGGGCCGGCAGGCCATACTCCCGCTCAGCGACAGCTGTACCATGGCGGAATATACCCAGCGCATCGCTATGGCCAGCTATCAGCAGACCCGTTACGCCGATGCCCGCCATTTCTTTGAACAGGCCTTTCATGAATATGGGACCTGCGGTTCCGATTTCCGGGCCTTCGCCTATCAGCAGTCCAATCTCGACAACATCGGTGAAAGCTATGCCGCGATGAACCGCTTCGACAGCGCCGGTTACTATTACGACAGTACATTGATTTTTATCAACAATACCGGTCGCCGCTATCTCGATGATTCCAACCATATCGTCTATATCGAGACCGCCCGGGGCGTCGTCTATGGCAACCAGGGCGATTGCTTCCTGGCCCGGGGCGACTCCGCCCAAGCCGCGGAGATGTATCAAAAAAGCATAGATATCGATCTCCGTGCCCGCCATGACTCCGATAACGCCCTTATCGTCCTGGTAAAGCTCGCCGGCCTGCATATCGGGCAACATCGGCTGGAACAGGCCCACCAGGATCTCGACAAGGCCCGCGCAGCGCTCGATCACCGCAATGACCCCGATATAGAGCTCTCCTGGCAACGGCTTCATGCACTATGGCTCGAAAGAACCGGCGATCTCGCACAGGCTTACCGGGCCCTCGATCGCTGGATCCATACCCGCGATTCGCTCAACAGCACCGGCGACCAAACCGCGTCCATCAACTTCCCCAGCGAGCTCCAGCATCTGCAGGATCACAATACCATCCAATCGCTGGAAGAAAAGAATAAGGTCAAAACGGACTATCTCCTGCTGGCCGTCTTTATCCTCCTGCTGCTCGTCGTCATCCTGTTCCTCATCCGCCGGAACGCTCAAAAGACCCGGTCGTATATCGGGCAGCTCAACCAGCTCAACAACTCCCTGAAAGTCGAGAATACCCAAACCCAGCTCGCCATCAACGCCCTCCACGAGAGCCAGGCCAGCTACCTGCAGACCCTCAAGGTAGTCGCCCATGACCTGCGCAATCCTGTAGGGGCGATCTCCTCCGCCGTGGGCATCCTCGAACAGCAGACCGATCTGAGCGATGACGCCCGAAACTGGCTCCTGCTCATCAAAAAAGGCTCCGAACAATCCCTGAAGATCATCGAAGACATCATGCAGCTGGACCTGCCGCTGGGAACGCTGAAGAAAGAACCGGTGGCACTCGCGCCGTTGCTGGAATCTTGTGTAAGCACCCTTCAGTTCCGGGCGTCGGAGAAAAAGCAGTCGATCCAGCTCCACGCCGAGACCATGACGGTGCCTATCGATCAGGAAAAGATCTGGCGGGTCTTCATCAACCTGCTCGACAATGCCATCAAGTTTAGCCCCGAAGGCGTCGACATCGAAGTGACCTCGTTTCGGCAGATGAATAAGGCGATCATCACCGTGGCGGACAAGGGCATCGGCATCCCTCCGACACTCATCACCAGGCTTTTCACGGTCGACAACCAGGCCAAACGCAAAGGGACGGCGGGTGAGACCTCTTTTGGACTCGGACTTGTTATCGTCCGGCAGATCGTTCAGGCGCACGGAGGCACCATCAGTGTCGAGAGCAAGGAAAAAGAAGGCACCACGTTCCGCATCGAACTGCCCATACAATAAAAGATGAAAAGTTATCTGCTGATATCGACTTTTTTGGGTATGACCCTTGCCGGAGCCGGCCAACCCACGGCGGCCATCATGGCCGCCCGCAAAGACACGCTCGTCACCAATTTCTTCCGCCGCACCACCGGCTGGGTCTCCAGCGACGGCGCCATCACCATTCCGTTAGCGGACGGGCGCACGCTCTGGCTCATGGGCGACAGCCATATCGATGACTATGACCCCGCCACCGCCACTGTTAATTGTCTCTTCCAGGTCCGCAATGCCGCATTGATCCAACCGCGAAACGATTGGGAATGGCAACATACCCGCACCCTCATCGGCAATGGCCCCGGCATCAAAAGCTTTTTAAAGAACAACCCCAACGACCAGTACTTCATCTGGCCCGGCGCAGGCATCCAGCTCAAAGACACCGTATATGTTTATTGCGCCAATATGAAAAATGCGCAATCCGCCGTCGAAGGGTTTGGCTTCGCCCACGCGGGCAACGACTATATGGCCAAGCTTACCGTCCCCGATCTCACCATCGCCGGCTACGACACGCTTCCAACCTTCGACGAGATCGGTTTCGGCATCGGCTTTATTCGGAAGGGCCATTGGGTCTATGTCTATGGCCAAAAACTCGCCGGTCTCACGAACAAGCTCTATGTCGCCCGTTTCTCCGAGACACATCCGGGCGGTCCCTGGCAGTTTTATACCGGCACTGGCTGGTCGGACAATAGCAAGGAAATACAGCCCATCGCTGCCCAAAACGGCATGTCCGGCACCTTCCAGGTCAGCCAGGTCAAAAGCACCATCCTCCTCGTGAGCTCCGATCTCAGCATCGGCTGCGACGGCGGAAAATCGATCTATACGGCGACGAGCGCCAGCCTCACCGGCCCCTTCACCTCCCCCTTGCGCATCTATACCATCGACGACACCCTGCAAGGGCATTATCCCTTCTTTTATTCCGTGGTCGCGCACCCGGAATTCCTTGCCGGCTTGCTGCACAACAACCAGGCCCCCGACAGCCATGCCCTGCTCTTCACGTACTGCATCAATGGCTATGGCAGCTGCGTTCCCATTTGCCACGACAACCGCATGAACCCCGATTACTACCGGCCTAAGGCCTTCCGGGTGCCGCTGGCCGCCATGGGGATTCGCTAATCACCGCGGCCCGCCTCGTAGCGCCCAAAAACTTTCGTTTATTTTCGTTTTTCTTCTTATTTTCGATCTTTCGAAAGCAAACAAAGCTTCGTTTACCATCGTTTATTTTCGCTCAATGTTACCTAACCATCGGAGAGACAAGATCTTAGAACTTTTGAAGGAGGACGGCTCGGCGAAAGTGGCCGATCTCGCGAAACTCTTCAAAGTCACCGAAGTCACCATCCGCCAGGACCTCGAAAAGATGGAAAGGGACGGCATGCTCACCCGCGAACATGGCGGCGCCTATCTGAAGAATATCGAAGCCCAGGTCAAAAGCTTCGCGCTCAGCCACCAGGACAACCTCGACAAAAAAGAACGCATCGCCACCAAATGTCTCGAATTCATCGAAAGCGGCGACAGCATCATCCTCGACAGCGGCTCGACGACCACGGAGATCGCGAAAAAACTCAAAGGCTTTAAAGACCTCACTGTGATCACCAATGCGCTGAACATCGCCATGATGCTCGGCACCGAACCCGGCATCAACCTCATCGTCACCGGCGGCGAGTTCAAACCGCCTACCCTGTCCCTCACCGGCCAGAAAGCCGCGGATTTCTTCACCGGCATCAACGTACAAAAACTGTTTCTCGCCACCGCCGGATTGAGCCTCAAGGCAGGTCTCACCTACCCGAGCATCAGCGATATCGTCGTCAAAAAGGCAATGATCGAAGCCGCCGAGACCACCTATCTCGTGGCCGATTCCACCAAGATCGGGAAAAGCTCCTTTGCCAGCCTGGGCGCGCTATCGCTGATCAATTATGTGATCACCGACCCCGGTATCAGCGAACGCGATAAACGCATTTTTGAAGACAACGAGATCGAACTGATCCTCGCCGTTTAAATAGACTAATATGCCACGAGCGAAGCGACTGCATGTCACCATTGAAAAATAATTAACTCGACATGACACGAGCGAAGCGACTGCATGTCACCATTGAAAAATAATTAACTCGACATGAAAGAAAAGATAAGCTTAGGAGTCATCATCGGCAACCGCGATTTCTTCCCCGACAAATTAGTATCGGAAGCCCGCGCGGATGTCCTCGCACAATTTGAAAAACTGGGACTTAACGCCGTCCTCCTCGACGAATCCGACTCTAAATTAGGCGGCGTGGAAACGTTTGGCGATGCCCGTAAATGTGCCGCGCTGTTCAGCAAACATGCCGCGGACATCGTCGGCATCCTCGTCATTCTCCCCAACTTCGGTGATGAAAAAGGTGTCGCCGAGACCATCAAGCTCTCCGGCCTCAACGTCCCGGTGCTTATCCAGGCCTATCCCGACGAGCTCAATAAGCTCGACGTGGCCCGGCGCCGCGACTCCTGGTGCGGCAAGATCTCCGTTTGCAATAACCTGTATCAATTCGGTATCAAGTATACGCTCACCGGCAAACACGTGATCCATCCGAAAGACCCGGCATTCGAAACCGAGCTCAAAGACTTCGTCGCCGTATGCCGTGTCGTCCGTGGACTGCGTAAAGTCCGAATCGGCGCCGTGGGAGCCCGCCCCGGTGCTTTCAACACCGTCAGGTACAGCGAAAAGATCCTTCAGCGCAACGGCATCTCCGTGACCACCGTCGATCTCTCCGAGATCCTTGGCCGCGCGAACAAGCTCGCGAAAGACGATGCACCGGTAAAAGCGCATCTCGACAAGATCCTGTCGTATGCCCCCAAAGGCAAGACCCCCAACGAGGCTATGCTCCAGATCGCCAAGCTCGACGTCGTGCTCAACCAGTTCATGGAAGAGAACTATCTCGATGCCACCGCCATCCAGTGCTGGACCTCGCTTCAACAAAATTATGGCTGCAATGTCTGCACCAGCATGAGCATGATGAGCGAGAACATGCTGCCCAGCGCCTGCGAGGTCGATGTCACCGGTACCCTCAGCATGTATGCCATGCAGCTGGCCTCGGGCTCGCCCAGCGCCCTTGTCGACTGGAATAACAACTATGCCGACGACGACACGAAATGCGTTCTCTTTCATTGCGGCAACTGGGCCAAATCGTTTTTACCCGATATCCAGATCAGCAACGCTCCCATCCTCGGCACCACCGTGGGCGTAGAAAATACCTATGGCGCGCTCGACGGCCGTACCCCCGCCAACCCGCTTACGTATGGCCGTATCAGCACCGACGATCCGCGCGGCGTCATCAAGGCTTATGTCGGTGAAGGCGTCCTGACGGATGATCCGCTGAACACCTTTGGCAACCGCGCCGTCGCACAGATCCCGGGTCTGCAGGGCCTCATGCAATACGTTTGCCGCAACGGCTTCGAACACCATGTCGTGATGAATGCCTCGAAGACCGCACGCATCCTCGAGGAAGCCCTTGGCAACTACATGGGCTGGGAAGTGTACAATCATAAATCGTAAGCTATGACAGACAAGGAACTGACCCGGAAGTCGAACCATTACCGGCAGAATATTCTGAAATACATCGTCAAGGCGGGCGCGGGTCACACCGGCGGAAGCCTGAGCTGTATCGATATCCTCAACGTCCTCTATAACCATACCCTTAATGTGAACCCGGAGAATTTTCGCTCGCCCGACCGGGACCGTTATATCCAAAGCAAGGGTCATTGTGTGGAAGCGCTTTTCGTCGTGCTGGCGGATAAAGGGTTCTTCCCCGAGTCGGATCTGAATACGCTCTGCCGCTATCGGTCGCATTACATCGGTCATCCCACGCGCAAGGTCAATGGCGTGGAACAAAACACAGGGGCCCTGGGTCACGGCCTGCCGATCGCCGTCGGCACCGCGCTCGCCGCCAAAATGGATAAAAAGGCGTATCGTGTTTTTACGTTGATGGGTGATGGCGAATTGCCGGAAGGGTCGAATTGGGAGGCCGCTCTTACCGCCGCGCACTACAAGCTCGATAACCTCTGCGCGATCATCGACAAGAACACCCTGCAGATCTCGGGTCCCACCGCCGACGTCTGTAACACGGACCCCATCGATGAAAAATTCTCAAGTTTTGGCTGGGCCGTCACGCATGTCGATGGTCACGATCTACAGGCGCTGCAGACCACCTTCGACCGCCTGCCCTTCGAGAAAGACAAGCCCAGCCTCGTGATCGCCCATACCGTGAAGGGCAAGGGCATCAGCTATATGGAGAATGTGCTGAGCTGGCATCATGGGGTACCAAACCAGGAACAATATGCGCTCGCCCTCCAAGAATTGGGTGAGACTGTCCTTTAAAAAATACTATACATGGCAAGTGTCGTTGTAGAAAGCAAACCAGGGGCAAAGCCCAATCTTGAAGTCTTCTCCGCTACGCTGCAGGAGCTGGCGACAACCGATCGGGACATCGTCGTCGTGACCAGTGACTCCCGCGGCTCGGGAAAACTGGTCCCTTTCGGCAAGAAATTTCCTGAGCAGATCGTCGAGATCGGTATTGCCGAACAGAACCTCGTAGGCGTAGCCGCCGGTCTGGCCTCCGCAGGTAAGAAGACATTCGCGGTCTCGCCCGCCTGTTTCCTCACGGCCCGGGCGCTGGAGCAAATAAAGAACGACGTCGCCTATAGCGATAACCCGGTTAAGCTCATCGGCATCAGCGCGGGCGTCAGCTATGGCGCACTGGGCACCACCCACCATAGCCTGCACGACTTTGCCGCCTTGAGAGCCATCAACAATCTGATCGTCGCCGCCCCGGCCGACAATTTCGAAACCGAAGAAGCGATCAGACAGGCCGCGGCTATGACGCACCCGATCTATCTCCGTTTTGGGAAAAAGAACATGCCGCTGCTCACCGCTGACCCTAATAATGGCTTTCGGTTTGGGAAGGGGCGCGTCATCAGCCGGGGGCCCGATCTCGCCTTCATCGCGACCGGTGAGACGGTACAGCCTGCGCTCGAAGCGGCAGCCACTTTACGCGCGGAACACGGCATCGAGGCTACCGTGATCAGCATGCACACCATAAAACCGCTCGACACTACCCTGCTGCGCGAGATAGCAGCCGAAACGGCCGCGATCATCACTGTGGAAGAACACAGCGTTTACGGGGGACTCGGTGAAGCCTGCGCCTCGTATCTGTTGCAGTATGGGTATGGTAAGCCGTTCCGCATCGTAGGTATTCCCGATGAATACACCGTCACGGGTTCGCAGAACGAGATCTTCAACCACTATGGCATCTCCGGCGAAGGCCTCGCCACTACCGCGCTCGACTTGTTAGGTAAATAGCATAGCCATGAAAAAATTAACGATTGCCCTGTTATCCATGATTTTGCTCGCGGGCTGTGGAACACGCGACGGCAGCGGGCAGCCCAAAAAGATCGCCATCGTCGTCTCGACGCTCAATAACCCATGGTTTGTCTTCCTCGCCCAAACGGCGGCGGCCAAGGCAAAGGCCCTGGGCTATGAATCGAAGATCTTCGACTCGCAAAACAATACCGCGCTGGAAAGCGATCATTTTGAAAATGCCATCGCCTCCGGCTACAATGCCATCCTCTTCAACCCCACCGACGCCAAAGGTTCCGTGATCAACGTCAAAAAAGCCAAAGACGCCGGCATCCCCGTTTTCTGCATGGATCGCGAGATCGACTCGCGTGACGCCGCGACCTCGCAGATCCTCTCCGACAGCTATTCCGGCTGTATCGACCTCGGTAAGCTCTTCGTCAAGGCACTCAACAAAAAGGGGAATTACGTCGAGCTCCTCGGCATCGTCTCCGACGACAACACCTGGAACCGCTCGAAAGGTTTTCACAGCGTGGTCGACAATTACCCGCAACTAAAAATGGTCGCGCAACAAAGCGCGGATTTCGACCGGAACAAGGCCATGGAGGTCATGGAATCGATCCTTCAGGCCCATCCGGATATCGACGGGGTGTTTGCGGGCAACGACGCCATGGCCATGGGCGCCTGGCAGGCGCTGACCGCCGCGGGACTTGCCGGAAAGGTCAAGGTCATCGGCTTCGACGGCGCGGAAGACGCCCTCAACTCGATCAAAGAAGGGAAACTAACGGCCACCGCCATGCAATTTCACAAAACCATCGCCGAGCTGACGGCCACCGACGCGGACGAATACTTCAAAGGAAAACGTGACTTCCCCCATAAGCTGCCCATCCCCGTGGATGTGGTCAGCGCTACCAACATCGATAAATACACCGCATACGGTAAAAAGAATTAACCTATGAGCAAACCGATAAGATATGTTTTGGTCGCGGCCGCGATCGCGCTCGTGGGCTATAATTCGATCTACTTCCGGAAATTGAGCGATGTCCGCAATGCCGAAAAAGCGCTGGACTTCGACGCCAAGGCGTATGCGCTGCGATTTCTCGACACCACCCTGCCGGCGCATCCGGACAAGGCCATCGCCCTACCGCTGCTGGCCCAAACCCTGACCGCCGATCCTGCCAGGGCTTTCTCGTGGTCGCATGCCCAAAACAATGGCAACAACCGTTTCTTCCTCGTCAAAGGCTCCGGCAAGCTCACTGCTATCGACTCCGAATACGCTTATCTTGCCGTCGAAGGCGTCCCGCAAAAGGTAGCGTTGGCAACAAGATACATCATCGGTACCGCTGCCCGGGATGGATCAGGTCTGATCTCCGTGAATGAATTCACGACGACCATGGACATGAACACCGTCTCCGAAGAGCTCAACAAGCTCATCCGGAACCGGGTCCTGCCGCCGTTCAAAGCCGCCGCGAAACCCGGAGAAACGGTGCAGTTCACCGGTGGTGTCGAGCTGCTGCGAGATGCCGCGGCCCCTGATACGCTGGAAGTAACCCCGATGATCCTAAAAATTCAATAACCATAAAAAAGGCGCCTTTGCTAGTTGCAGAAAAGATCGGAAAACGCTTTACCGGAGTCATCGCCCTCCAGGACGTGTCGATGCAATTGCGGTCAGCCAGGGTCACGGCTATCATTGGGGAGAATGGCGCGGGCAAATCCACCCTGATGAAGATCCTTTCGGGTGTATACGCCGAATACGAAGGTCGTATCCTGCTCAACGGCGCCGAGGTCCGGTTTGCCAATCCCAAAGAAGCGCAGGAAAAAGGCATCTCCATCATCCACCAGGAACTCAACCTGATCCCCGATCTCTCGATCACCGAAAACATCTTCCTCGGCCGGGAGCTCACG
>Ga0134128_10001299_pt1 | contig 32358 bp, 36 predicted proteins | sample KB31754_FD_96462 | JGI IMG/M metagenome (GOLD analysis project Ga0134128, IMG submission 96462) | Terrestrial soil microbial communities with excess Nitrogen fertilizer from Kellogg Biological Station, Michigan, USA - KB3-175-4 | ecosystem: Environmental > Terrestrial > Soil > Unclassified ... | reverse complement strand
CACGGCTAGCCTAGTAAGAGGGGCAGGGTTACAGGACGACCCGCGCCTGGCAGTCCCCTTTGCAGATGCGAATATCGCCGGCATTGGGCATGAGACCTATGTCGATGTGTTTAGCGGTCGCCTTGAGGGAGGACCGCATAATAATGCGCACGCAATTGCCGGCGGCGATACGGGTCATATGGGGGACGGCATGTCGCCGCTTGATCCCATATTTTGGCTGCACCACTGCATGGTAGATCGCGTATGGGCCCAGTGGGAGAACGACGGCAATACCACGCCTCCACTATCGCGCAATTACGCAGGGCAGTTTGTCGGCGGTGATGGACGTCCGGTGAGCGCTTCATCAGCAGGCGCACTAAACTTTGTAGCTCTCGGCTTCACCTACGATGTACTGCTACAGGGGCCACATGCGGCGCTCTTGAGTACGCCAATCCAGGGTGCCCGGACCCTCCAGGTACTGGCTGCAAGCAGCTCGCGAATCCAAGTGAGGCCAAAGATAGAGAGTCGCGCTACGGTAAGTGTCTCCGGCATGTCTAAAGAGATGGCGAAATTCAGAACGTTCTGGTCGCTCGAGCCCAGCCCTAATAGGGAGGTGGCGCAGGAGCCATCTCGTATCTTGGCGCACTTTGTTGACGTGATGGTTCCAGAAAGGCCGGTTCCGCTCATTGTGAATGTCTTCGTGAATTGCCCATATCTCTCTGCTGCGACTGCTTCCACCGACCTGCACTTCGCGGGTAGCTTCAGTTTCTTTGGCATGCATGGCGAATCACACCGACATTCCGACTACTTCGTGGATATCACGGGACCGCTACGCGCGCTCAGAAGAAATGGCCAGCTAAGGTCTGACGACATTCAAATCCAGTTCATGGCCATCCCGGTAGATCCGAGGCGCGACTACGACGTGACGCTGTCCATCGGCAGGGTTGAGGTGATTTCAAGCTAGGGAAACTTCGGCCGGTCACAGCCATCATAGTGGTAATGCCGTTCAAGCGACTAGAGCGTTTCTGCCTTATGGCAATGGTCTTGGCTGCGATTGGTGGGCCATCGACAGTCGATGGCGCTCCGGCGTGCGCTGGGGGTTCCTGTTGGAGCCACCTGCAAGTGAGCCCTCAAAGGGCAGTCGCAACGGTTCGCAGTCCAGCGGTTGTTACGATTGAGCTTCCGGTAGAGAAAGGGAGAACGGAAGAATGCCTGGAGCTCGCAGTTCGGGTTGTCCGGAGTGATTCCGCGAGGAAGTTTATTGTCACTGCTTCGGGCATTGGCGGAGGTGCGCCGAAAACCATTGGACAATTGGCGTTCTATCCGCCGGCGCAGGAGGGCAAGACGTACTGGTTTCGCATAGAGGTTCCCAAACGCAAGGGGTACCAGTCACCACGTAGCCTTAAGCTTCGCGTTGCTTTAGTTCCATTATCAGCAGCTAAGCCTACGTCCAAGGGTGCTGTCGAAGTGACTTCTGCGCGTTTCCGCTAGAGGAGTCGGCGCACCTCACTGAGTTCGATAAGGAGATCGATTGATGCAGCGCGTAATTGCACGCGCTCGGGCTCGGCTCTAGTCCGCGGCGTCTGCGTATCGCGGCGCATCTACCAAGCCGTCGGTCTCGCGGCGTGACAGCGTAGTGACCCAGAAATGACTGGGCCGAGGGCGGCCGTTGGCAGTTGGCCGTCCACTCCACGAAGCGGATGCACGCGACGGGTCGAGCGCTGTCAGCTGTCAGCGCAGCAACGCATTGCTCCAGGAATGGTTATGCCCGCGTCCTGTATTCAGAAAATGCCAGTGACCGTTGTTCACCGCTCTCTATGGGGAGGGCGCTCGCGCGTGGCTGACACCACGCCCGCATTCCCCAAGTCGATGCCCGATAACGCGGACCTTTCCTATAAGGACACTGTAGTCTGACGCATGGATAATCCCAGTTACCTTGCTGGTTACCACCGACGGCTTCCCTTTGCCTTTCGGTCTCTCGCAGACCAACTGAAACGAGACCTTCGCGCCGTCGGCGACATAATCGACGATATGGCAACTAGATCCGCTAGGACCGGAAGTGGGCTTTCCTTCTAACATAGAATTTAGCTTAGCCAAATCATCGGCAGTTTCGCACTCCTTAGTAGTCACAGGTCGGCTCTTCCCGGCGATTCTAGTTTCGGACCATACGCCCGCCATAAGTGGCATGTCAGCAGACAAGACTTGCGGCAAGCTTGCGCAGACAATGAACAATCCGACGAAAAAGAGCTCTCGTGTCATGTTGGCGCTCCAATGATGCCTACGCTTCTGCTTTGTACCTACAAAAGTCAATGGAATACGACGTCCGCCTTTGCCTTTGCGGCATAACCGGTTGCATCAGGTACACTGGACGTCGGCGTGACTGCCACATCGTAGGACTTATTCAGTATAGGGGGTGTCCCAACCTTAACCGCTCCGGATCCAGAGAAAACAGAAGCCGCACTCCCCGCCGTGACTACTCCGTTCGGCACCGCAATTGACGTGGGGATTCCAATAGTCCCAATGTGCTGGAGTGATACGTCAATGGTCAGAGGGATGGAAGAAGGAGTAGTTATTGCCAGGGTGTATAAAAGCCAACTTGTCGGCGACGAGGTGAAGCTAATTACTCCTCCAAAACTGCCAGACTTGTTAGCAGACGTTCCGACAGAGCTACCCAACCCTCCCCCAATGGGACAATCGCAAGTAGGCCAGGGATGCAAAATCGAGCAAGGCCCAGCGGGACCGTTCACATGCCCGTCAATCTGGGCCGACGCGCCAAAGATAAAGTTTAGAGCCATTGCCTCAGAGCCTGACGAACTCCAATTCGCTGTAATGTTATTGACCGTCATGTCTGCTTGAGCTGCATTGCCATTGTGCACATCAACGTACCAGCCGCATCCCAAGGCGCCTCCGGTCGAGTTCTTTAGTCGTCCCTGCTCGCTAGTAGCCTGATAGTGCAGGGTGTGATCTTGCTGTTGGTTGTAAGCGCTAGTTACCACGCTGATGATCCGGGCGGATAGCCATATTCGGAGATCGGCATCGGAGACGATAATGGGCACCAAAAGGGGGGCCAGCTGCGCCTGCGCAGCAGCTATCTCGGCTTGCCTTTCCATTATCTGTTGATCTAAATCGGCGCCCGCGGCTAGTCTGCTAACGAAGATGGCTGAGAGAACGGTTACTAAGCGTGCAGTTTTGGTAGGCATGCTTCACTCCTTATTTTAGCGACTTGCCTTGACGAGGCTCGGTGACTGGATGTGCGCGAGTACGTGGAGGCCATCATGGAGGTAAAGCACGTTGTCGATAATCACTGCGCCCCGTAATTCAAACCCCGGAAAACTCAGCGTGCCATATAGATGTCCGCCACCGTTATCGGTGGTGACGACTACGTTGTGGGCCGTCTGCGATTGCTGAATATCGAAGTCAGAACGAAGGGGTATGGCAACTGCCGGTAGCTGATCTGCGTAATTCTGAGCCGAGACGTGCAGAAGCTGACGAACAAACAAAAAACTCGGAAGCTGGAATATTCCCCAATGCAGCACGGGTACAACGTCACGAACGCCGACGCGATAAAGAAGCTGCGCTGGGTGAGCCGGGTCCGTAACTGGTTCAAGGACTGCGAAGAGCGAGACGTCAAGACGGAGATGCGCGCTAGGCTTTTCTGCCCACGCCGCAATCGTTACGAGTGGCAGTCCGTCGGTAAATGTCGCACGCACCGAAGCGACGTGCAGCGTAGCGCCCCCGACACCGGGAATTGGAGCAGCTATGCCGTCTGCGACGGTGAGGAGCTTATTTAGAGTGCCGCTCGAGACAAAAATGCTGAGGTCCCCGGAAGTCTCTGGGTTAGGCGTATGTACTAGAAGAGTGTGCGTCGCTTGGAGGTACTGCAGTTGCGCAGAGAGCCGCTCGAGTTCCTGCTTTTTTAGTAACGTGGTGGTGCTACATGCGGAGCAACACGCGAGCAGTGTTAAGATCAGGGCGTTCTTGATTATCATATTCAGGGTCCCCAAACCATTCCTGAAATACTTACGGTTTATCGCTAAGTTGTCTTTTCATGATCTTGAAGCGCGCATGGCGATACAAGGGGCAACAACCAACGGTTATGTTACGCGCCAAGAGCAGATATGTCACTTATGGATGGACTCTATCCTATTAGATTGGTGGTGATGATCCGCAAGCCCGCGGCAAAGGGGCCACTTAAGTCATTGAATGGCAACAGCAGTGGTACCCATGACGTTGGCTGACAAAGGGCGGGGAGGTTTGTCCCCAAAGTGGCGGGCGGTATTGGCTATTCTGCTGGCGCGCTTAGTCGGATACACAGACTTTCCCTCAGTTGGCAGACGGCAGCACGGTCGAACTTGAGCGGAATCGCGACATGGCGCGGCCCGCGTCCTAATGTGGCACGGGCAGCCAAGGCTCGCGATGTACCGCGGTTGCTGCTTTATCGTCGCGTAAGCGTGGAAATGCGGCGTGCCGGAGACGGCCCTCTGCCGTCCGCCCATGAATCGAATCTGAGCGGCGAGTTCGGGTCGGGTTGATACAAACGCGGGCATCTCTTCGGGAAGAATCGCACCGCCTTCTTGAAGAAACTGCTGCAGCGCCCCGGGAATATCGACCTCCGCAAGATCTGACAGCGCCTCTCCTGCTGCCGACGGAGCCCTGCTGAGGTGCTCCCCCATTTAGCACGTCCGGGACTTAGGGTCTGCGGTGAGTTTCGAGCAAAGCCGGCAAAATCGTGGGATCGCGCAATGTCTCAATACGATCGCTCGACTCCCCAAGAAGCGAGACGCTCGCGGCAGGTCCTGAGCGCCTTGGTCATACGCTTATCGAGGGCTTTCTCGGTTATACCGAGCGCTAGAGCGATCTCCTTGCGCGGTTTGCCCTGAACATGAGCCATCACGAAGACATTACGCAGGTTCATGGGTAGTTCTTTGATTGCCGAGGCCAGACACTGCCCAAGCTGACCCGGAATCGCCTCTTGGTCCGGGCCCGTGCGGTTGAACACCATCCGAAGTGCGCCCGGTGTCAGCAGCTGATGTCGTTTCGTTCATTGATTTCGGCCGGGGTCAGATGCCCATGATGCCCATAGTGCCGGCTGTGTATAAAGTGTGTGCGGGTTGGGTACAAGATCTTGTATCCACAAAATCCCCTGGCTTCTCGCGTGCTCATAGAAAACTTTCACACTCATTACATAGCCAATATCAACGTAACTTCATGATTATGATGGGATAATCCGAATAGGCGAAGTACGTCCGAGAATCTTGACGTTAGCCAGAGTGCTCATTAGGCTCTTAACGCGCAACACAAGGTCTTGTGTTGTGCAACTTCTACTACTTCATGCGGAGTCCCCGCGAAGGAGGTGAGAATATTGAGCAGGAATACAGGTAAGACGAGCTTGCGCGGGCGCAACTCGAGCAGCGGCCGGTTCATCCCGGTGTCGGTGGCCCGACAGCACCCGAAGACCACGGAGGTCGAGCGCATCCCGAAACCGGGATTCGGCATTAACGATCGGCCGAAGCGCAAATAAAAGCCCCCAATCCAAACGGATTGAGGGCTGGTTAGCGAAGGAGAACTACTCGACTAGGTGGCCGAGCGGTCGAAGGCGGCTGACTGCAAATCAGCAGGACGAGAGCGGAAGTTACCAAGCCCACGCTCTGAAGGTCCCGTGAGTTCGAATCTTCACCCTAGTCTCCACTCAGGGGCGAAGGACTGATACTTCGCCCTTTCTTCATTATCTCGAAATGGCGGGGAATACCGAAACTTCGGTTCACAGAACGTGAACTGCGCGCGCTCCACAACAGATGGTCCCCATTATACCTCTAGACACGCAGCTAGTAGGTGGAACCAAGTTAACCATAGCGCAAGCGGCTTGCGCAACAATCGGCTCTGTCACGGCCGTAAGTGCTTGATCTGTTGAGACTGGCGCGGCATTACTCGGCCCGACAGCCCGACTCGGTGCCCGGCGTGCCAGTACGGCGGGCGCGGCCTGGCCTCCCTATTCCGCCTGCTCGCCACTAGGATGCCGCCGGAGGGTGGCCGCGCGTTGTTGCGTTAGATTCTATGGTCGTTGGCTAGGCTCCAGTAATACAGGCCGGCGGTAGTAAGGCGGCATGCTTTCGACCACCATTGTGCGGTTGTAACGTTTTGCGGGTCCTGGCCGCGTGAGGGGATACGCTGGTGCGGGCCCCCATGGGTTCAAAGCGGCTGCTCAGCGCAGGCGACTGGTCGGGCTCCAAACCCGTCCGGCTGCTCCTACATGATTTGCGGATCTGGCCCGGCAGGACTGGGGGCGTCGCAGAATCGACGCGGCCTGATAATATGGACAGCGGACCAAATCAGAACTGAGAGGCCGGGGGAGCATGGACAGGAAGATCGCAGTGGCCCGCTGCCATGAAATCCAGCTGGCAGTACGTGGCAAAGAGGTCTCTCGTTTCGAATCGATCTCCGAGGTCGGGATGGCTGTGCAGCTCGCCCTCCATCTCCGGGGTCTCCCCCAAGTCGAGTATGAGCGGGTCAAGCTTCTGGCGTCCGCCCTCCTAGGGATTCCTCGGCTCGCGGTCGATCGGATCGTCGGGCTGCTCGAGCAAATCGAGTTCGTCAAGGTAGTGCGCGAGGGGAAGACTGCGCGCTCCCTGGTTCCCTTGGTGCCCTATTTTGATCAGTTGTACGACGGCGTGGGGGAGTATCTCGAGACGGAAGCTCAGCTCGATGAGTTCGAGGCACTAACGCTCGAGATTGTGGATAGGCTTGCCGGGGCGCCGCACAATGCTGACGCACTGGCGGCCCAGATCGGCGCCGTAGGCAGCGATCGCAAGACGTTCGATGACACCATCGAGATTGGACAACGGGGCCATTTTCTCGTCAGTCACCGCTCCCGGTCGAGAACGATTCTCCTGAATCCCACCTATTTTTCCGAAAATGCCGAGTTATTCGCGGATCACGTGGCGAAGTGTGGGGCGACAGGTGTGGGACGCTTGCTTAAGCTGATTCACGCGGCCCAGGGCTGGCCGTTGTCCGTCATCGAGCAGACCGGTGAGATCAATGGTTTCAAGGTCGGCGCCGAGCAGATCTTGCTGCTCAGGCGGCTGGCGCAAGAGGGCATGGTGAAACCACCCAAGATCACGACCAGCTACTCGGGCGAGTCGCTGTTCATGTTCACTCCGACTCCGGGGTACATGAGCGTAAGTCCGCTCAAACGGGAGCAGTACGAGCGGGCCCTAGCCATTGTCTCGGCCGTTCGGCAGGGTCAGCTGCTGCCGAACAAATTCAAAATCTGGAGGCCCGGGGCCTTGCTGTATAAACTGAAGACGGAGCTGCACTTGGCGCCCACGACCGACTACGGCGAGCAATATCGGAACCTTGTTCATCTCCGCCTCGCGAGGTTGGTTCCGCTCGCCGGAGGGTATCAGCAGTTGCAGATCATCGACACACCTGAAAACCGCGAGTCGCTCGAGACAGCGTATCAGCTGGTTACCGGCGGAGTGTCTCATGAGACGTCAGTCGATAGGGACGTGATCGAGGCCATGACAGGCTCGCAGGAGTACGTAGAGTCGCTGGTCAGCTCGCAGCAGCTGCGTGAGCGCGAGACGATTACGGTCCCCGGCGAAAGTGGGTATGAGATGCAGCAGTTACTCTTAGACATGGGCAGTTGATGACCATGCTGAAGGATCGCGCTCAGAAAGCATCCGTGCTCCGGCTCTGCCTCAGCAAGCGCTGGCTGCCGCAACTCGAAGTGGAAGTAGAGCCCGCGCGAAGCATCGACAGAAATAGAACGTTGCTCACGGATGTTGATGTGCTGGCCGTGGCACCTACGGCTATCGGGGGGCACGGTCGGATTGCTTTTGATTGCAAGAGCGGTCTGAATGAGTCGGCGATGGCACAGGCCTTCTGGCTTCATGGCGTGATGGCCAGGTTGTCGATCTCCCATGGATTTGTGGTGCTCAGCGACAAGGTCGCGATCGAGCGCGATCACCGCATGAGTGCGGCCGACTTGGGGGTTTCGCTCCTCCATGAGGGCGAGCTGCAGAGCCTAGCCAAGGGATTGGGTGGAAGCGTAGCCGCAGGGGGAGGAGCGACGGAAAGCATCGACGCTTGGGACCGCTATTTCGAGATCGGTGCGAAATATCCCAAGCTGTCGGAATACACGCGCTTCGCGCGCTCAAGCTACTGGATGATCCGTGATCCGGGCGAGCAAGCACGCAAGATGGTAATGAGGCTGCGGGCCATTCGGGGTGAGCTCGATCCGGTGAAGCCGGAACACCTGGCGATTTTCGGCGATGCCTTGTGCTTGTTCCTTCTCACGCTCGCGGAGCTTGGGACGCGGCTCTTCTTGCTTCTTCTGCAATCGGCGTCGCGCGAGGAGTTCTCTGCAGCGGTGATGTCGCTTCTCTATGGCGGAACGGACAATGTTGAGACTGCCCAGAAGCTGCGAAAACTAGCCGGCGGTGCCGATGCGGATGCGGCCCAATCGATCTTCCCCGAGATCGACAAGTTCGAACATCTGGTGCGAGAGCTTCTCGAAGCTCCCCGGCAAGCGCTGACGGCTGCGATGCTCGCGCGGGAGTTGGGCTTTTCTTTTCTGATGGGGAGCGGCGAGAATCGATATCAACAGGAACTGCAGATGGAGGCGCCCTACGCGTCTAAGTTCATTTTGGTGGCCAGCGAGTACCTTCGCCGGGCGGCGAGGTTGCCTCCGGAATTCGCTTCATTGTTTTCCGATCGGGCGCTGAATCTGCAGATCGTGGCCATGGTGGGTGAGGGTCAGGGTGCGGCATCCTCGGGTGCTAGATAGACCCGCGTCGCGGTTACGATTTTGAGCGGATCCAGTTGCGTGGATCGAATCGGCGATTGGCGTTACCAGTGAGCCGAACTCGGCTCTGACACGGAAGGGCGTCTGGCGTCCGCCGGCCATCGCCCAGCAAGCGCAGGACGGCGGCGCTGTGGTTCTATTGCTCGTGATAAGATGAGCGTCGCCGCAAAAATACACTAATAACGGTCAGTGACTATGGACCAAACCAAACCCGGCTTTGTCGCCACTATTTCGGTTCGTCACGAGTATTCCGCGGTCAAGGGCAGCAACGGTCCGCGCGAAAAATTTTGGCGTCCAATCCAGCAGCGTACCGAGGCGCCAGACCGAGAGCTGGCCGAGAGCATAGAGAGGCTCGAAGACAACGTTGTCTCAGCCCTTCCGACCGTGCTGCATCGGATGCTCATGCAGCACTTTCAGACGCCGTCTGTCAGACGAAACGAACTGGTTACTGCTCATCCGCGAGAGCTCTACGCGGTATTCTTTAGTGTGGTTATTGAGGGTTATGGGTCCGCCGTCCTGGCCATCGATATCGGAGGGGTCAAAGAGCTCGCCGAACTCTGCAGGGGCAACTTAGACACGTTCACCTTGCTGATGGAGGCATTCGTCCCCGCGGCGTTCGCGAGTGTCATACCATCCACTCATGGCCCAGCGGATTTTGTTGCCACGATCGCGCCGACCGCCGCGCTGGCTCGTGTCTTCACGCAGGTACAGGCGGCCCAGACAAGCGCTTCCGTCCCAATCGGAGATGCAGGAGATACGCAGGCGGTGGAAGGCAGCGGCGGCCGCCTGGCCAAAGTTCCCCGCGCCTTGTTCGCTACCGCTTTTTCCCTATTGACCCCAGTCCTGCTAGCGCTGGTTGTCCTCTATTGCGCGGCCCAACTTGTTCTGCAAGACCGATCCGAACTGTCGAAGCGTGAAGCACTGCTGGTGTCTGAGCAGGAAGACCTCCGGAGGACCGAACGTGCGACGGTCGTCGAATTGCAAAAGGAAAACATCGACCTGATCCGCTTGCTGCGAACCCCCCCAATCCTCGTCGACCCTGATCAGCGGAAGTAGCGGCCACGGTGCGTCGAAGGTATGGGTTTCTACTTTCGTAAGAGCGCTCGTTTCGGACCTTTTCGCGTCAACCTCTCGAAGTCCGGCGTCGGAATGTCGGTCGGCATTCCCGGATTTCGTATTGGCACCGGACCTCGCGGAAACTACGTGCATGCCGGCGCGCATGGCTTCTACTACCGCGCGGCGCTCTCTCGCCCGCGAGTCCGAAGCTCGCGTGCCACGCGGAATAGAGGCCCGAATCAAGCTCCGCAGCCTCAGAGTCATGCAGCCGCTTCAGACCGCACTCTTGGCGCGTTCCGCGCGATCGAAAGCGGGGACATCGAGTCCATGGGGGACTCATCTTCTGAGGCGATTCTTGAGGAAATTCGCCAGAAGCATGGTCGAATTCGGTGGTGGCGAGGCAGTGCAATACTGGGAGGTGTCTTCGCGTTCGTGACCTGGTCGAATACCGCTCCCGAGTGGGTGACACTGGTCGTCATAGCGCTGGCAACCGCCGCGACCTTGTTGACTTTCCGCTGGGATCTGCAGCGTAAACTCACAATTTTGCAATACGAACTGAACCCAGCCGTGACAGCCGCATTTGCGGCGGTGAGCGAGGCTTGCACAAAGCTGCAGGCGTGCAAGGGGATCTGGCACCTGAAGGGGCAGACAGAGGTGCTCGACCGGAAGTACCACGCGGGGGCCGCCGCGGTGGTGTCACGTGCGCCAGCAGATGTTGGACGGCGATTGCCGCCTTACCTGCTCTCGAACATCGATCCAATCGTCATCATGCTATCTCAGATGACGCTGTACTGCTTCCCCGATCGTATCCTAGTGTATCGCGATAAGGATGTGGGCGCGGTCGCGTACGACGCGCTTACCTGTCAATCGAACGCTTCCCAATTCATCGAGGACGGGACTCCACCAGCGGACGCCAAAGCGATCGGCCACACATGGCGATACGTGAACAAGGACGGCGGTCCGGACCGCCGCTTCAACAACAACCGGCAACTGGCGATCTGCCGATACGATGAAATGATCCTGAGAAGCGGCTCCGGACTGAACGAAATACTCCAGCTTTCCCGCGCGGCGGTCGCTTCGGACTTCGCGGTCTCTGTGAAGAAGCTGACTGCTGCCGGCATGGGAGTCCCGGCCGGGCGGGACAACTCGGCTTGCCGGAATGCTGATGTCGGTCGGATACCAGAAACGTTAACGGCCCAAGAAGTCGATCGCCAAGCGACCGCCGCAGGAAGGATTCTTCTTGCAGCCATTGCTGTTTGCTTCGCCGCTGCGGGTGGCATGTCAGCGTACTACCACAACATGGCAAGTGAACCCGGCCGTCCCGCTCCACAGCAAATGTTAGTGTCGCGGAATGGATCGACTGCGATAGTGCCTCACGTAAGGTCCGGTCGGAGTCGCCGCCGGCCTAGAATCGTTAAGGCGGTCCGAATCGAGCCAGTGGCTAGGTCATCCGCGCCTGCCACTGTATCTGGCCGATCCGCACCCTCTGAACCCGTCGACTTGGCTCAAGGCGCTTCCCCACCCAGCGGTCCGATGACTGATGATCTCGCGGCGGTCAGAGCGAAGGACCCCCGTGCGGCGGAACGCATTGCCGCCTATTGCACGAGCGTTGCGTCCGGCTCGGCCAATCCGGCCGCATCAGAGTCAGCCTGCCACCGTGACGAAATTGCCGCTTGGATACGCTTTGACATCGACAGGGAATTCCCGCAACTGGACGCGGCGACGCTCGCCAAGTGCAGTCAACCGCCTTTCCCAGACAGCTACGAGGGCCGCGAAGCCTGCGTGCGATACGAGTTACACGTCAACTGACTGACTGTTTTCACGGTCCGCTGCTTCGCGTAGCAGAAGGACCAGGTCGTCTTTGGGTATATCCCGGTCGATGATGGGTACTACACGCGCAGAGATCGAGAGCCGATCTGGATCTTCGAGCCCAAGGAGCGGCGGGTTCCCCGCTCATTCCGATCGACGGCGTGTGAAGTTATCCGAGCGCCCCGGCGTAGGGAATAGCCTGTGATAGGCTCGGGTAGTAAAGCCCTTAGGGGAGCGCTCAATACGCTCCACTAGTACTTAGGCGCCCTATGTTCGGCAATCGCAGAGTTGACGACCCTGCCAAGGTGATTGCGGAGTTGCTGCAGGGGTTCGCCTGGACCTGCCCCGTTTCCGTGGACAGCTTGTCGTCTTCGCTCTTAGTCTCTGGTCTTACCTCCTTGATCCTATGCCGCAGGGGAGTCTCCCGCCGAAGGCGGGAGAAGCTCTGGTTCGCCGATCTGACGATCAACGCTCATTGGCGGCCGAAGCGCCTGCGCTTTGCCGGCACTCCATGACTCGCTTCCCTTATCTTTTCCAGCCACACCAGCCGGTCGAAGAAGGCCTTCCGTCCCTGTGATGAGCCGCCCGTCTCGTACCCATGCAAACAGCGCTGGATCTCGTGATTCAGCTCCGAGAGGGACGCCTTCGCGACTATGTTCTTGTCGGTCTCGCCCGCCAGTCTGTAGAGCATTGTTCGCCTTCCCTTCGGAGCTACGATGCGCTTGCTCGTATTTTACCGGAGATCGATAGCCGAGCGCAGAGTGTCTCCGGTGCGGGTTATACCAACCCTCAATCCATTCGAACACTGCCATCTTAGCTTCTGCCTGCGACTTGAAGCGGCGGCGGCTCAGGAGTTCACGTTCAAGCGTGGCGAAGAAGCTCTCGGCCATGGCATTGTCGTACGCGTCACCCACCGAGCCCATCGAGGGCATGACGCCGGCTTCCTGACAGCGCTTGCCAAAAGCGTAGCTCGTGTATTGACAGCCTCTGTCGGAATGGTGAATGACAGCCTGCGGGCGACGCTGCACGATGGCCATTTCCAGAGCCGAGAGAATCAGCTCGGTGCGCAGGTGCGTCTCCATCGCCCACCCGACGATCCGTCGGGAATACACGTCCATCACCATCGCCAGGTACAGGAATCCCGCCCAGGTCGGAACGTATGTGATATCCGCCACCCAGAGCCGATCCGGGCCCTCGGCGTAGAAGTGCCGGTCGACCAGATCGGTGGCTCTGGAAGCCTTTGGATCGGGCGTGGTGGTAATCACGAAGCGACGCAGCGTCACCCCGCGCAGCCCAGCCGACCGCATCAGCCGTGCAACGCGCTTTCGCCCGACTCGGATACCGTGATCGTCGGCGAGCTCAGCGTGGATCATCGGCGAGCCGTACGCGCCGCGCGAGCGGCGGTGGATCGCTTCGATCTTGCCGGTCAGCCACAGGTCCTGACGGGCCCTGGCGCTCATCGGCCGCCGCAGCCAGGCGTAGTACCCGCTCCTCGAGATCTTCAACACTCGGCACATGACCCCAACCGATTGGGTGGCCTGATTCGCCTTCACGAATCCGAAGAGCGCTTCGAGGTCGCCCTTTCGGTGGCAAACCAGGCCGCGGCTTTTGAGAGAATCTCCCGCTCTTCCTTGAGCCTGCGGTTCTCACTGCCGTAGCCTCGTGAGCTCCTCACGCTCCGTGCTCGTCAGACCGCCATCGCCCTTGCCATGGTCACGAGCGTCCTGCTTGACCCACAGGGAGATCGTCCATGGGGTGGGGCCGAACTCCTTCGCCAGCGACGCCGGGGTGCGCCCGGTGCGTGCCAGCTCGACCATTTGTCGCTTGAACTCCGGGGTGTACCAGACCGATTTGTCTGCCATCGTGAACGCCTCCAAAACGAACCTCGGGGTGTCCACGAAACCGGGTCAAGTCCAGCCGCCGCGGCGGGTAACAGTTGGAGCTCCTTGAGCCGTTCCCCTGAAAGACACGCGATGAGCGCCGAGGGCGTATGCTGGAGGGGTCTATTCGTCTATGAGAGGGAGTTGGCCCGCAGTGCTCGACTGTTGGCGAGCCTTGCTAATGGCAAACATTACTTGCTGCGGGGCGTCACTGAAGACCATTATCGCGAGCCATGCGCGCCGAGGGCCGGGTACAGGTGAGATATCAACGAAGTATTTTTCCATATGACCTTGCAACGGTACCCACTGCCAGCCTCTGACGGCTGAGTCGCCGAAACACTCTGATCCGGGCTGACCGACTAGAATCGCGTAGTCGATGGTCGTAGCTCCGCGCTTTGTCACATACCACTTCGGTACAAAGGCCGTGCTGTTTTCAGCGATGACCCACTGACTTATCCCTATTTCGTATGGCAATAGCTGTGTGATTCGTCTACTGGCGGCCTGGAGGGAAACGGCAAATTTGCGCGCCATTACGGAGACAGTCGAAGCGCAGACACCAATTTCATTCATGGCCCGCAAAAATTGTGTGCGCGGCATGATTAGTTCGGTCGCCAGTACGTCACACAGCCGCTCTTCGTCCCTTTGATCCGCTGTTTTGGACCGGCACTGCAAATGGAGCTCGTCGGAAGGCCCGGCCTGAGGGCCGATGCTTCGAAACACGATCGCGTGGCCAATTTCATGCGCAAGGGTAAATCGTTTTCGAGCTAGCCCTTGCCCGGCGCGCAATGTCGCTATGTACGAGCCGCGCTCGGTGCGGCTGAGTGATCCGTCGCAGCCCGTTAGGTCCGCCTCGACGATCTGATTAATTCCCACATATCTCGCTGCCAGTTCGACAGCCATGGGAACCTCGGAGCTCGAAGAAGTGGGAATTAAGGCATCGAGAGATTTGCGTGCCGCGGACGAAAGAAGCCTTTCCCCCCAGTAATCACAGAACAGTTTGCTAATTCTTCCTTTCGACCTCATTTCATGTTCCGGTGGGATAGCCTTCTGACATTTCCTGGTACCACCGGGTAAGGTCTCCGTGCGTGTAGACAAACGTAGCCCGGGCTCCGGTAGATTTGAGTGTCGCTTCAATGAAGCGTAAAAGCGACGCTCCTTGAATAATATCAATTTTCTCTGCTTCTAGCCATTTGGAAAAGACTGCGAAACGCTTTGCGCCTGTGGTCTGGTGGCGCCTCACTTGCGAAATGCCGTCGAAGACTTCTTCCTCCGAGAGGGGAAACTGGTTTGGATTGGCATTCGAGATGGCCGGGAAGTTGCTTCCAGTTTGCTTTTGGGGGCTGACGCTATGCGCGGGGCTCCGTGCCGCTAACTTGACTACATTGGTGGTGTCCTCTAAATCGAGCTGCGCCTGCTTTCTGGGTGGTTGGGCCGGGGCGTTACTTACAGACACGGATGGCCTGGGAATTTCAAAATTGAGTGGCATTATTGAGTGTGTGAGCGCTGATTTCCTATCGCGGTCCTGGTGATAGTGATTCCAGAACGTCTCAGTTAGGAGCTTATCGCTTGTTTGTAGCCTTACGACGGACCCGGTAATCTCTTCTTTCAGCCTTAGAGAGCCCGATTTCGTGCGCTCGAGGCGGTAGACTAAGCGATTTTCAAACACCCGACAGAGTAGTTCGGTTGCTTCCTCGATCTTGCCTGTCACCATTGCTCCGACAGCGACTCCGGTGTCAAATTGTATAAGGCGAGTCAAGGGGTGGACTTCGCGGTAGAATTCAGCGCGCTGCTCGCAGTAAAAGATTACGGGTCGACCGAGACTGAGAGCCATAGCGGCCTCTGCATCCTTTCCGTAGCTCTCCTTTTCTCCGCCGCAGTAAACTAGGGCTTTTGCGCATTTGACCATAAGACATTCAATCAGCCCTTTGTCTTCGTGGCCGTTGGCGGCGCTCAGGGTTGGGTCAAAGTAGCGAAGGTTGAGTGCGTGAAGTCTTGGATCTGAGAAGATGGAATCGCAAGTTTGCGACATTCTCACGAAATCATCTGGCGTGCGCATGCTTGTTGCAACGTAGACGTCGAGGTCCGTGAGCATCGACAGATAGAGGCGGGTATTCGCTAGGGCATCCTTTCTGGCATTGTCAAAGGCCTTGGCCGCGCCCTCATAGGCGAGACTGATGTCATGCTCACAGGTAATAGGTGCGTCGAGAATTTCTGACGCAGAGAAGGTTAGGCGCGCTTGTACGTTGTGAAGCTCTGCAGGCAGGTTGTGCGCGAGTAGGGCGCGGATGGTCGTTGGTTGCGTGGAGTTGGAGCTGTAGCGGGAATGGGATTCGTGGAGAGCGACGCGGAGTTGGCTTGTTAGAAGGGGATTGTCGCCGTACGATTTGCAGGCCATTTCGGAGATCAGATACCGTTTGTCTCTGGGTATTGACCTGAGAGGAAGTGGTGGACCTCTCCGCTTAATTGCTTCTGTGTCGATGCGCTTCGCAGAGAAGAATTCCTGCAGCTCGGTGTAGGACAGATTTCTTAGGGTCCGGAAGGCTGTGCGGACGTTGCCAAAATACAGCAGGCCATCTACGTACAATCTGTGCAGGCCCCAGGCGAGATGATTGAGGGACGTGATGGCTGTTTCGCGGCTCCAGGTCGAGCGAAAATGCGGCAATGCGCGCACGCTGTAGGGGTGGTGATCTGGACAATCAAGCCAGTAATACTTGAAAAAGCCATCACTGACCGGAGCTTCATGAGCTAAGACCAAGAGCTGATTTAGCTGAACGGCAGGTAACGGGTCGCTATCAATCGCGCCGAGGCGTTGAAACACCGTGTCGGAAGTTTCAACGGTAAGCCATGAGCCAATGCCACCACCCTCAACGCGGTATAAAGCCATGCTGTCGAGGATTTGCTCTTTGGTATACACGGGGCGCTCCTGCGAGGCGAATTGTGAGGCTGGTTGTAATTGAATGTTTGGCGTGTTACCGCGATCTCAGTCGGGTTTTTGGTCATTAGTGTCGGGTGAGCTCAGCACCACTGATTGCGGATAGAGCTCGACCCGGCCGGGGTGGATAGGGAGTGGGGGAGGGAGCTGCTTTGTGCAGATGGCCCCGAGGCCAGGAGGCCAGCCGGGGTGTGTCCTGGAGGCGGGGGGAGGTCCCCCCGGCGGGCTTGGTACGGGAACAGAGCCCCTTGGGCGAGACTATCCCGGGGACGGATCCGATCGGCGGCCGGGCCTGTGACGCAGGAAACGGGAACCGCTAGGGCATCGAGCTCAAGGGGTATTCAATGGCCACTGAGCGCATGGTGGACCTCAGAACTTTGCCGTACTTTTGCCGTACTTTTTCGGGCGGCTTCTTCTAAGTTCTTGATTTCTGGTGGGCGGTACTGGGATCGAACCAGTGGCCCCTGCCGTGTGAAACGGGAGGTAGGGGCTTACGGATCAAGGATATGCGAGGCTAAACCCGATTTGCAACAGGGACTTGGTATCACTTGATGTCATTTGATATCACGCAATGTCATTCTCGAACTGTCCCAAAAATGTCCCAGGCACCGAAGCGCACCTTGGTCCCCGTTAGGCAGCATCAGCCCGCTTGCATGGCCCACAACCCCTAGCATTGAGATGCTATCGCCGGGCGTTTGGCGGGTAGCAGTCCCTGCCTAGGGGGCCAGCATCGCTCAGTCGCCAGGCGTTCGATTGGGCATCAGCGAAGGCCCTGGCAGGGAACTCTCCCAAGCAGCTTATCGTGGGGACGTCCGGAGGGAAATGCAGTAAAGCCGGGACGCCTGACGTCTCTCCTGCTTCTATCGTAGAAGACGCTCAAAATCCCAGTCAGTAAAAACTGCAATCCGAGATGGGATTCTCCGTCTTGATGGTAAAAACCGACGTATTCGGCCTCAGTCGGGGCCGCGCCGTTTGGTCGTCGTTTGAATATACTCCACTGAGACAATGACCCTACAAATCCAACAAGTCTATCGAAAGTGCTGTTTAGAGACGCCGAGTAACTCGATGACATCTTCGCAAATATCCATTCAAGCGTGTCGGTTCTTGTCTTCTCAATCTCCGAATGAACTGACACCAGTGCAAGAAAGGGCCCACGAATCCTTTGCTCTGCACTCGTTGCTGCAGGGACTTCGCATAACTCGGCCGCTTTCGCAAGGGCCTCGCATTCATTCGAAACGTCGTTATCTCGTAAGTGTTTCTTAACGGACACAATCGCGATCACCCCTTCTGGCGGGACAACTACGCTGTCTCCGAAGCGTTGAAATGCTGGGTAAGTAGCAGAATCGAAAACGAGTATGTCAAGCTGAGTTGAGTGGTTGTCACCCTCTCTGTTGCGCTCGCGTCCAACTTTGCCGGTCTTCACTGCAGGTCGCAGTATGAAACCAGTAAGTACCTCTAGGCCTTTTGGCAGATACCGTCTCAAGTATTCTCGTAGGAGATCTTCCACAAATCGGCCATCTTCGGCCGGGTGGGCGGCGCCTCTTGCATCTTCCGATGGAATCAACTTTTCAAATTGTGTGTAAGTACGGATGAGCGCATCGATCTCGCTTGACCAGTATTCCTGAATTCGTTCCCCGTCCACGTCAAACTCCTAGTGCTCTCGATGAAAAGAAGAATTAAGTTGTGATCATCGGACCTACGAAACGGCTGTCACTGCCTTATCGCCCCTCGAACTGGCAAGTGAAGCGCTTCGGCCCATTCCCCGGTTAGTCGTTCTCTCGCTCCCCTCGCATATTACCCCCAACGCGAGCGGTATGCCCTTTATCGGCAAGGGTCTTGCGCAGCAACTCCTCATCGACTTTGCCGTGCGCTGGGTCTCCGATATAATTTAGGCGGTTTATGGAAGAAAAAACATGAGTACGCGCGGTTCTGACTGGGGAAAGTGGGATCTCCAGGTGCAGCCAATCAAGCAAGAATGGCTCTGCAATATACGAGCAAATCCTGGCAAGGTAGTGGCCGCCACTACAGAGTTCATCCATCAGGCGGTGAGGGCGGGTATTCGCCTAGTCGCCGTTACCGACCACAATTGTGGCATCGCTGTAGATGTCGCGATCGCCGTAGTGCAGCGCGAAGAGCTACCTCTCGTGGTCTTGTCTGGGGTAGAGATTGACGCGCCCGGCGGGTATCAGGTGCTCGTAATTATGAATCCTGAATACCTCACGAAGACGAGGCAAGAGTCATGGGGTCGGGCGATAGAACACTTCCTGAATCATACTTGTGGTATTTCCTCACCCGTAACCAATTCCGACGGATGTGCCGAACCCATCAACCGCGACATTCATGAGGTGTTGCATCGGGTCTGTATCGAGGATATGGGGGTCCCGATTCTGGCGCACGTGCACGGTGATAAAGGATTGTTCAAAAAGGCTACAGCCTCAATCCGGCAGAAATTCTTCTCCAATCAGATGGAGGGAAAGTATTATTTCGCGCTGGATCACAAATCTAATGAGCAGGTCGCAGCTACAATCCAAACCTTGAGCGGGTGGGGCGTTGATCCGCGCAAGTTTGCCCTCGTGAAGACATCGGATGCTCATCAAGCCTCTGATGTCGGGAGCGTCTACACGTGGGTAAAGGCTGACAGGACCTATGAGGGCCTGAAGCAAATCATTTACGACCCGGCATCGCGTATCAGCCAGCAATCGCAAGAGCCGGCCAGGCCTACAAATGCCATCAGCTCGGTTACCTTCAATGTTCCGGAACACGCGGTGCTCCGGGTTAGGCACAAGGACGGAAAGGATACACAGGAACGCTTCTGTTTTGCTGGTGTGTCAGCGACTTTCGAGCTGAGCCCATTTTTTAACTGCTTTATCGGAGGACGCGGTTCGGGGAAAAGTACGGTCTTAAATTTTCTCGGTCAACACGCAACCGATCCTTCGTCCTCGCAGGCGTTTTGGAAACGCATCCAGCCGTCTTTCGATACGAAAGACCGGATGCTGTTCTCTTTCGCCGGCGTGGAAACTTTCGAGTACATCGGCCAGAGCGAGGTGGAAAGTTTCGCGACTAACAAAGCTGCGTTCACAAACGCAATTTACGAGCGGGCGAATATTCTCAGCGACGACGCCCTACAAAAGTGCGATGGCGCGCTTTCCCGCGCGCTCGGAAAACTCGGCGGATTTCGAGACATGGTGGCGGAAATTGATCGTCTGAATGCGGGGCACGAGACGAAGTCCAGGGAAAAGCGAACATTGGAGGGGAGCATCAGGATTACGCAATCAGACGAGTACCTAGCTATTGTCGAAACGATTCAGAACAAGACAAATGATAAGCAGCGGCTCGAAAGTTGGCGCGCGGGAGTTACGGACCTGCGCGAGGCAATTGCGAGCCTGGAGCGTATTCCGGATTTTGAATCAGCGGATGCTGATGTTAAGGCGCAGCTGGCGACCGACGAGACAGATGTCGCAAGGGTTTACGTCGAGGCATTCATGGAGGCCCATCGGAATATCGATGCGGCCACGAAGATTCTGGATGCACGCAATTTCGAGGTTCTCGAGCAGTTGGAGGAAGCGATCGGAAAGGAGATCGCAGAGAACGAGGGACAATTATCCGCCTTGCTCGCGGAAGCGGGCCTATCGCAAGAGAACATCCTGCAAATAAAAAGTGCGCCACAGAAGCTTGTGAGGATTGGTGACGAGCTGACGAAGCTTCGTAAACGCATAGATGAACGGGAAGCAGAGCTCGCTCGATACGATCAGGTGCTAGCTGAAATTGAGCAATGTAAGGCAGAGTACGAAACTGCGATCAATGGAGCGATTGCGCCCCTAGTCGAGGTGCTGGATGAACAGGCCCGTGAGAATCAGAAGAAAGATATAAGGAATATCGGACTGAACTATTTTTTCGACTCCGAGGGTGCATGGCACGATATCGCGAGTGATGTTCATAGAGAATTTGGCAGGCAATATGGTGATGGTGAGCGAGGTGACTTTGTGCGGGGCTATATCTTGGAGCACCGCGATGTATTTTCGTCCGATCACAACGCGATCAAGGATCTGCTGGGGAGGGAAGAAAGGACCGCAGGCTATGTGAAATTCCTGCGGGACGCGTTCTCCACTGGATCCGCGTTCCAGATATTCAGAACAATTCGAGATGGCCGCCTGAACGACGTATCCAAGTATAAGCGCATTCAGGTGCTTTACGACGCTAGGGACATTGAGCGCGCGTCTTTTGGTCAGAAATGTACCGCTGTGATGGTGATACTACTGTTGTTTGGCAATTACCCGCTGATAATCGACGAGCCGGAAGCGCATCTGGACAGCTCGTTGATTGCCAACTATTTGGTACCGCTTATCAAGCGGAAGAAGTCGAGTCGACAGTTGGTATTCTCAACTCATAATGCAAACTTTGTCGTAAACGGAGATGCGGAAAAGATTTTTATTCTCAAGAACGAGACGGGAACGACGGAGATACTTGAGGCGACGATCGAGGATCTTGCGCGACGCGAAGAGTTGCTAAAGCTGGAGGGAGGCCGGGAAGCGTTTAGAAAGCGAGGAGAGAAGCTGCATATCTGAACGAGATGTGGGCGTGCGAGTGTCCTGGGCGGGGATGCGGTGCGACGTGAGGTACGGGTGCTTACCGCGGTTGGAAATGAACGTCGTATTTGACAATAGGGACATCGAAGTACGGTTGACGCCAGTCAGTAAGGTAGCGCCGCCGATACTCGTCCATTTGTCCAGGACGATATCGTGAGAGAATTGTTTTATACGTATGAAAGGCCGCGGATAAGGCTGTTCGGAAAACCCAGGGAAACTCCTTCAGCCATCTAATCGGTTCGAACTCGATCTTGCCGTTGCTGAATCGAACGTGGTCGTTCATTGAGGTGCCATGTGCTACCTGGGATAATACGTTATACATCACCTCATACTCAGGGAGACGAGTAACATCGTCGGCGATGTGTCGAATTGACCTGACTCCGAGCGGTCGATACCAAGGAGGATCATAGGTGCGAGTGCCACGCATTTTGTCGAACATGGCAGAAATTTCCGCATATGGCTGCTTGGACAGTAAGCCGTCGAGATTTGCAGCGGACTTTTTGGCCTGGTCAACGGGTGCAGCCGATAAAAATCCGCCCAAGTCTCCCATAGACGCTACAAATGCGCTATGAAGTTCGTGTCCAGGGATAATGCGCTGGGCCCATTCTCGTTCATGTCTAAGGTTCCAAACAAAGAAGTGCAGTGCTCTTCTGGCAGAGTCCTCTTTCACTATCCAATCTATATAGATAGATGCCTCGAGTGCCGTACGGCACTGAAGTGATGCAGCTTGGATGCATGCGTGCCGTAGCAGTTCAGACACGCCGTCAATCATGCAAACGACATGTTTTGTGATAACCGCAATCAGCACAACGTCCGGCTGGGTTCTCTCAGACGAATGGAAGCATGAGGCGATAAGATTTGTCCCGTAGTTGACTACGTCTTCCAGGCACGCTAGCTGTGCCGCATAGACGGTTCTAGCACGTGCACCTTCGAGGTCGCGATTGAGAATTGTCTCAAGAGGCTTCTCAGGCATAGATGCTACTCTGCTGGCGCGCGCTCTGAGGATTGTTGCTTGAGATCGCCTGAGAGAATTGGCGGAAAGGCAGCAGGACCATTCGCTATCGAGATGTGGGCGCCATCGAGATGTGAGGCTCGGGCTATCCTTTGGCTCTCAAGACTGTTCGAAGCAATTCCGCGGCGTCCGCGCCGAGCGTATCGGCATATTCGCAGAACTCGAGCACGTTTAGCTGCCGCTCGCCGGACTCGATCTTGCCGACGAAGGAATGGGCACGATCGAGACGCCGCGCGAGCTCGCGCTGCGTAATGCCGGCGCTTTCGCGGGTGGCCTTAAGTACGGCAATCAGCGCTTTATGACGTGCGCTCCGTAGGTGCTTGCTCATCCCATGCCCCCGATTTAGGGGCATCAAGGTAGCGCTCCTCGCTCTTGCTCCCATCCAGGGGACGCGCTAGACTGTCCCCGAAATAGGAGCGAATCTGGGCGTCTGCGCAGGAGGTTCGAAGGGCTACGATGTCTCAGACGATCAACTTCAAGGTCGCTGCGAGAATCGGACTGGCCGACCCGGACGTTGCCGGATCGGCATCCCCAAGATCCGAAAGGTCGGGGGTTCTCGACCTGTGCACACTCGTTGGTGATCTCGCGGACGCGATTTCCGTTGTGAACGTGGTCTACCGCTCGCTTGCCGCATTGGAGATTCCGGCGGCCGCCGACGAGGAGGCCGCACTCCGTTATGCGCTCGGCTTGCTTCGCTCCGCATACCGCGCCCTCGACACCGCTTCTTGCCGCGCATCCTGATATCAACGCACTCAAATTACAGCCGCAAGGTGAAACGATATGCAACAGATTGAAGCAAGAAAGATTTTGCTGTCCCTGATCCAAGGGCGCAACCCCGCCTCCGGGGAGAGCCTCCCGTCCGAATGTGTCGTCCATGATTCCGATGTAATTCGCGCGCTTCTTTTCGGCGTTAGTGCAATTGAAGCCACGGACGCCCGAGCCAAACGTCGCGCCGCGCTTCCCGCTAATGTCGGCCGTGACTGGACCACGGGGGAAGAGGAGCAATTGCGGTCAGAATTTGCCGCGAAGGAGCCGCTGACCGCCATTGCAGACCGGCACGGGCGAACTCTGCGCGCGATCGAGGCGCGGCTACAGAAGATGGGCTTGATCACGGCCGAGCAGCGCACCACTCGCGGGGGATTCACTTCGGACGAATGAGGCGGGACGGGCACAACCAATGATCCTCGATCCGGAAGTAGCTCCCCTTGTCCAGGGTCGATGAGTCCGAGGATGAAGCGGTGTTCGTGGCCTGCATGCAGGAGGTAGATGACCTGGTCAGTGGGAGGCTGCGGCGTTACCCGATAGGCGCCATCGTGGTGGCGATATGTACGTGTCTCGCGGGTCTGCTGGGGGCGCTGCTAGACGAGAGCCAATGCACGGTTGACGATGTCCACGAACTTCTGCGCGACATCGAGTCGGAGATCCTAGAGGCCCGGAATTCCGCAAACAGGTAGTATCCTCGCGACGACCCCAACGGACGTGCCTTCCTCTGGGCGGTAAACGGCTCTCATGATTGACCGGAGAGCTGGGACGATCGTCATGGTTGCCGCAGGACGGGGGTTGCTGGTCATGCAGTACACGGTCGGAGACCCGGACCACACCTGCGCTGGAGCGCTCAGAGTCGCGCCCGCGCCGCGCTGAACGCGCCGTCCAGGGTCTCTTCCCAATGCGTTCCGTTGAGCGCTCGGAGGGCCGTCTCCGATATGCCCAAGCCGGCGAAAACGTTGTAGTAGGTATCTCGGGCAAGATTTAGATTCTCCAGTGCACTCTCGGTGTTGTCGCCATAGACGACGTAAGCGACTCTCCTGGCGTCTGGTCCATTAAGGTGATCGCGCGGTGCAACAAACGCTGAGGTCGCTACCATGTACATGAAACCGGCAAATCCCATACGCACCATGGAAGACCCCGGTGGGCACTTCCCGCCGGTTTCGATAAGCGTACGAATGGTCAGGGTTGCGCTCGCTAGGTCAATGGCCCAGAGTTCAACGAATCTCGGGTGCTGGAAGCAGTCCGATGCGGCGAGCATGGTCAGGAATCGCGGTATGGTGATTGGCTCGAGCCAATTGTGCTCATACACTGCTCCTGGCGGCAGCATCCACCGGGCGGGGTTTCCGCCTCCCCACGCCGGCATCTCAGTCGGAGGCACATAACCGGCCAGTAGCTCATCAGCGGTGTGACCGAGCTGGTTGACGACGTTATACCGGCTGGTTTGTGCGGGGGGTTCTGTATCAAGAAATGAAAGCCAGGCGCCATTCAAGCCCGTAAGCAGGCGCCGCGCCTGTGGCGGGCGGTAATCGCTGGGGCGTCCCGTTACACGGAATCTCGTGTTCACTATGTCGAGGGCAAGGAAGTGACGGGAGATACAGGTACGCATCTCCGAGAGGTCCAGAAGCTCACTCGACCCTGGAGCAACCTTCTCGGCAGCCGCAATATGCGACGGTCTGGGGATTGCCTCGCCTTCCCACCAGGTAAGCCAGGTGCTCTGGCTGTCAATAGGGCAGGTGGGAGCTTGGATTACCCGGTAGGTCTGCGGCTCAGTCGGGTCGCTTTCGTCTTGAAGCAAGCCCACCTTTATTTGGTTGCACCAGGCGCGCATTCGGGCACGCCAGGTCGCATATTCCCACAGGCGGTATATCGGGCGCTTCTTGGGTCCTCGCGGGCCAGAAGGCTTTTGTGCGCGCCCGGGCGCCCCGGGGCCAGCGTCCTGAGACCTGCTCCGGGCCTGATTCTGTCCGATGTCCTCGGATACATGACGGCGCATATAGGAAGTCGCCTGACTACCGTGTTCTTCCTGGATTCGCACGCCAATCCTAACGCGGCAAGCTCCAAGGTCCAAGTCCTGGTGCTGAGACCTCGCCATGAAACGGCTGTATACGGTCCAGGAGCTCGCCGATGCAATACGTCTGCGGCCGGGAACTATTCGTAACAGGCTCTCCCGCGGGGAAGACTTACCCCGAAGCATCCTTGTCGGCCGCCGGCGGCTGTTCCCTCAAGACGGGGTGGAGAGCTGGTTGCAAGCTCACGACCCGCAGAGTGCTCTTGGTGTAGCCGGGGAGCAGCGGGCGACGAGCGTCCCCAAACAGATCGGCAGACCACGCGGCCGTTCGAATGCTCCAGCCCCATTAGCCCCTGAAGGTCAGCAACAGAAACTTCGGGACCCGGAGCGTTGTAGGAAGCCAACACCCAAGCAGATGGCGCTGTTCGAGGAGGAGTTGACTTGAGGGGGTGCAGGATAGCGGAGTGTCCGCAATTGCAGCAGATCGGCACGTTTCACCGATGACCGAACGGGCTGCAAAGGTGTCGTTGCCGTCCGTCACAGCGCGACCCTCCGCGGCGGAGAAGGCGCGCTTCAGGTCTTTGGCTATGCGCGCCGGCATGTCCGAGTCGGCCCTCGCGCTCGTCGCGATCCGGAGCCTCCTGGACCCGGACGGCAAGGCGCCTCAGGCAATGACCAGTGCGATGGAGCGTCTCGCCGCAAGTGATCGAGTCACCATTCGGCTGCGTCCTGGCGATGGCGCCACGATAGCTCGGCGTGCCGCAGCCCGCGGCATGAAGGCCTCGGCTTATCTAGCGGCCCTGGTACGGGCGCATCTCCACACCAACCCACCGCTCCCCGCAGCGGAACTCACCGCCCTCAAAGAGAGCGTGGTGGCCCTGGCGGGGCTCGGACATTCCTTCGGTCGAATAGCTCGGGGTCCCGCCCTGACGGGGGAGGACCGGGAGGGGCTGCGCAGGGACATCGCCCACGTTCGGGTCATCCTCGCAGCTCTTGAGCAGCAGACACACGACCTCGCGAAAGCCGCGCTGATCGCATGGGAGAGCCGCAATGAGTAGACGACCCGTTCGATTGCCCTCGGAAGCCCCCGCGCTGCTAGACATCGCCAGCCACGGGAGACGGGGTCCCCGGACTTCAACGGGGCTACGGATCGGCCAGATCGAGCAGGTCCGGCGCACTGTGCGAAGGACGCCGGAGGTCATGGTAAAAGTGACAGGCGGCGGGCGGAAGGTCAGCAACGTCGCGGCACACCTCGCCTACATAAGCCACGACGGGGAACTCGAGCTCGAGACGGACGACGGTCAGCGGGTGTCCAAGGCGGGTCAAAAAGACCTACTGAAGGACTGGCACCTGGATCTTTCTCCGGGCCAGTACCGACCGCCGCCACGTAGTCCGAAGAAACCGTACCGCGGCATAAAGCTGGTGCACAACATAGTCCTGTCCATGCCGGCGCCGACGCCACCGGACAAAGTGCTCGCGGCGGCGAGAACCTTTGCGCGGGACAAGTTCGGGCTCAATCACCGCTACGCCCTGGCGCTCCATACCCATCAGAAGCATCCCCATGTGCACCTGGTGGTGAAGGCCGAGGGCCTTGATCGCTCGCGTCTCCACATTGACAAGGCGATGCTGCGAGGGTGGCGCCAGGACTTTGCCCGCATGATGCGGGAGCAGGGCATCGCCGCCAATGCAACGACACGGGCGGTGCGGGGGCGAAGCAAGGGTGCCGAACGGGATGGTCGGTACAGGACGAAGAGGAGGGGAAGCTCACATGCGCTGCGGGAGGAGGTAGAAAGCATCGCCAAGGAGCTGATCAAGTCCGGCACGATCCGGGACCCGGGGCGCGCCAAGTTGCTGGAGACGCGAAAGGCCGTGGTCGCCGGCTGGCTGGGAGTCGCCACTTTGCTTGACCGGCAAGGCGAGACGGCGCTCGCCGCCGAGGTGCGGCAATTCGTAAAGAGTATACCGCCCGTGCTTACGGACCGGGAGCGGCTCGCTGCCGAGCTCGTTCGCCACGCGAGGGCTAAGAGATCAGCGCAGGCACAGCGGGATGATGTGGTACGCGAAAGGACACCGGAGAGAACGCGGTGAAGCTTCACCGTGCTGGAGAGACATTGATACACGTTCAGACTGACAGCGTCCCGCGGCATCCTGGATAGTGCTTGCACCCCCAAAACTCGCCGCCAGCATTGGACCCGCGCCGCGCTCTGCGCCGCACCATCGGAGTCCCGCATTTCGGGCATGCGGGTTGGGTACTACCCTCGCCGCCGGGTGCAGAACCAGCGACAGTACTGGGTCTGGCAGCTTGCCCAGAAGCGGACCGCGACAGCTGACGCTTTATCGACATGAGTTGCGGCCCATCAACCAAGCCGACACGGCCTTCGGCGGCGAATGCTCTTGCCTGATCGGTAAAGGTGCCCGAGGACACCACGAAACCTCCCGAGATGCCTCGCGCTGCCATCACGCCCTTCAGCTCCCGAACGACTGATGCACCGACCCTCTGCGTGCGCCAGTGCTTGCATTGGACGAGTGTGCGTTCGCTACCCTTCCGCAACACCAGGTCTACGCCACCGTCCGGTCCGCCAATCAGATTCTCGGTGACTGCATACCCTTGCCTTCGAAATAGCTCCGCGACGAGCTGCTCGAAGTCTGACCAAGAGAGGGCCTCGGCGCCTGCTGTCTCATCTGGCTCGGCGCTGTCCACCAAGGCGGACGCTCGAGACCGGCGCCACGCCGATGTGCCGGCCCCTATGATCAGCGCCGGTGGAACGATGAACTGAGCAAGCCTGCCAACGGTCCCCAGGAGGGCGTGAGTGTAGATCGTGCCGAGGTCTCCACTGGCGCTGGCCACTATCGGCGAAGTGAAGTGCAGGGCGATGATATGTAGGCAAATGAATGAAAGTAGGGCCAGCACAAGACCGGCCTGCCAAGGCAACTTGGCGGCTATGATGATCAGATCTTCGAATACTGTCCGGCGGCCGCGCATTGGCTGGGTTCCGCAATTGGTTGCTCATCGTTACTCGGCGGACGCCGTGTTGCTGCGACGTGGCTCACTACTTATCGATCCGGGCTGCGTTGACCCCGTAACTTGGGTAAGCTTGCTCGCTGAAGACTGAACACGTCGCTGAAAGGCGGCGGCTCAGCGGCACATGAACCCGCCGTCCATGGACTTCGTTACCCAGATTGACGCCGATCAGTTCCCGACGCTATTCGAACGGTTCGAGCAGCTGTTGAACCCATCGACATGGCGGCGGAGAGTGTTTGAGGTCGAGTCCGAGATCAATGAGAATCGATTTCTCAGTGATTACCTACGGCAGGAAAACCGCCTCGCCTATGCGCTCCAGGATCTTTCGATGCAGCGCCAACGATTTGGCCAACTGAGGAAGTTCGTTATTGACTCTGATGGGCACTATCAAGCTACCGGATTCGTCGCACAATTCCTATCGGTCCATGATTCACTTCCTGGGGCCGCGGCCCGTCGCTATCTGGTCCTTCGAGCTCGGGTGGCGATTCGCACTAATCCTGCTGACTTGCGCGGTCTGCAGTTTGAATGGCTAATCGCGACACATCTGTTTCGTCGGAAATTCGAAGTCGAGTTTCCGACTCCGGAGCAAGGGACTTTCGATCTCCTGATAACGCAGCAGGACTTAGTGGCAGAGGTCGAATGCAAGTCCGTATCGGAGATAGGTCAACGGATTCATCAGCGTGAAGCTCGTGAGATCTTCGGGATCATGCAGTCTTCAATGAGGCCGCTTTTCAGAGGATTGAATCAAGGGTTAATGTTGCGGGTAATCGTCCCTCAGCGGTTTCCTTCTGCCTTTAGCGAGCGGCAGCGCCTCTGTTACAGGGTGCGCCAAAGCATTTTGAGTGGCAAACCGCATACTGTCCAAGATGATCTTGAGGTTTACGTGTCTCACTTTAATGCGCGCGGAACACCTCTTGAAAACAATCCCGATTCAAATGCGCTGCAGGAGTTCGTACTGAAGACCTTCGGCGTCGATAACAAGCACCTCCTGGTAACAAACCTGAGTCAGCCAGTAATATTGGCGCTCGAAAGTCGAGAGCCCGACAATGTCGTTGAAGCTACTATGAAGACCGTAAAGGACGCTGCGTCACGGCAATTGACCCGAAAGCGGGCTGGGATAGTTTGCGTGAAGCTCGAACGAATTTCAGCGGCGGAACTCGAGGAACTTGGAACTGAAACCGGAGAGCCGAGCTCTCTGAGGAGAGCAGCCAGCGCATTTCTGAATCGGCCCGAGTCAGCCCACGTGATTTGCCTGGGGTTCTTTTCAGACGGACCGGTGACGCGAAGCGCCGGCGGAGCCGTCAGTCAGGGCGGTCGCTCATATTTCTTTGAGCGATCGGAAAGCCCATTCTTCAATGAAATTCCGTCTGTCGCGTTCGGCAACATACAAGACGCGTTGCCGCCGTAGGTGATTTGTTTGGACACGCATAATTGTCGAGGAGCATGCAATGAGCGGAATGGGAATAAGCGCCGAAACGACCGAAAACACGCAAATTCAGGTGCGCTGCAGCCAATGCGGGACGACCACAAATCATCGCGTCGTAAAGGCGGTTGACTTGGCCGGGTATGACGAAGAGGCAGCCATACACTTCGATTCCAGCTACCAAATCGTTCAATGCCTCGGCTGCAACAGTCACTCGTTCAGAGCGATTGCCAGCAATTCCGACGATATCGACTTTGAGACAGGAAACGCGGTTGTTCGTGAAGATCAATACCCAAATCCCCAGCGCGGCAGAGTCCCGCTCTCAGGCCTGATGTTCTCGTTTCCGATGCATCTCGAACGAATATATGTGGAGACTGTGAAGGCATTGAATGAGAAGCAGCTCGTGTTGTGCGGTGTGGGGGTGCGCGCCGTGATCGAGTGCATCGTAAAGGACCAGGGCGCGACTGGCAAAGACTTGCTTGCTCAAATTGACAGTCTCGTTAAGGGTGGAAAGCTGACGACTAGTGGCGGCGACATTCTTCACCAGATCCGAACACTGGGCAATCTAGCGGCGCATCAAGTTGCGGCCCACAGTCGTGAGGAGTTATGGCTCGCTTTGGATGTCATCGACAATCTGCTGCAAGCCGTTTACATACTCCCCCAAGAGGCAGCGCATACGTTTAAGAAGTTCTCGCTTACGGAGAAGCCCTCCACGCCGTAGCGCGGTGCGCTGTCCTTCTGTATATGGGATGCCTGAATGCGCGATAGCCTGATCGATATGCCAAAGACAGCGCAAGTAAGTTTCCTGGTGGCGCAACTGAACGCGAGATTGCAGCCGATTCACCGCGGCATTGTTTTTGAGAACCCGCTCAATGCTGCACTGGATCGAGCTGCTCTCGGGCAAATCACGGGTGGCGGTACGTTGCAGGATGTAACAGGCGAGATCGAGTACTGTGACATTGAAATCGAAATCACCGGTCGAGTGGCTGAGGCCACGAGGTGTGTGATTGAGACTCTGGAGACTCTGGGAGCGCCAAAGGGATCGAAGCTGCGCGTCGAGGCCGAGGCCCGTGAGGTTGCCTTTGGTAGTCAAGAGGGACTGGCGGTCTACTTGAACGGCACCGATTTGCCGGATTACGTATATCGGGAATGCGATTCAAACTTTGTCTACAGTGAATTCAGCGTACTGCTTGAGGGCTGTGGACGAGTATTGAGTTTTTGGCAAGGGCCTACAGAGACGGCGTTCTATGCCTACGGGACTTCATATCGCCAGATGCGGGAGAGACTATCTGGATTTGTCGGCTCCTATCCCCTTTGCGAGCGATGTCGGATAGTACAGATCGCTTAGGCTAATGTTGCTCACTCATGCATGAGGGAAAGATAGTTGCTCTGAGCGCCGCTGTTAAGCGCCCGCGCCCACCGAAGGGCGATTGCGTGGGCGGCCGCCTTTCCGTCCATTCCGGCGCGCCGCGGCGGCTTTGGCCGCTGAGGAGCGCGTGCCGCCGATCCGGCCTAGCTCAGCCATCCATTCAGGCCCGGCAAATACCGACGAGACTAGCGCAGGGACACTGAGGTCGAGATTCAGGCTTTCCCAGTGGAGTCCGCCGCCCCGGCCGAGCACTTCGACTGAGCGCACATCGCTGGGAGCGGCCTTCTTCAGTCCGGGTATCAGCTTTACCGGGATCGTAAGCGACGCTCCATTGGTCAGTTCGATCAGCAGCGCATTGTCCCTGGCGCGATACGTTGCGCGGGCGGCGCGCGGCTCCATCTTTGCGGCCTGGCGTCCGGCACGAGAGGCGCGCGCGAAGTTCGAGCGCAGCTCCTTCTTGATCCACTCAGGCGTCGCCATGTATCTCTCTCCACCGCTGAATCAGGAGCTCGCGGTTTTCGCTCACCTTCAGGAGGGCCGCCGCCACTTGTCGGCGAGACAGCCCTTCGTTCGACATTAACCAAGGGTGCTCACGTACGTCTCCAAGCGCAATCCTCGCCTCGCGCCTAGGTCCAATGACGTGAACATGCGGCGGGCGATGGTCGTTCACGTAGATCACCACCCGCAACCCGTGAAAGCGAAGAATGGTCGGCATATGATTGTATCCGAACGCTTGGGTTTGTGCCAAATCGCCGCTAATCGAGACGGGTGGCTAGGTCTCCGACGCTGAGATGCGTGTAGCGCTTGAGCATCTGCAGGGTCTTATGACCGGTTACCGATGCGACCTCCATCACGTTCAGTCCCTTCTCAAAGAACCGACTGGTGGCCTCATGCCTCAGGTCGTGCAAGCGCAAGCCCTTGATGCCAGCGCGGCGCACTGCGCGCTTGAAGGACTGCTTGATAGCGTCTTGGGTGAGGTCGCCGAAAACGCCGCCCTCGCGGGAGGAGGGGAGGCTCCGAAGGATTTCCACCGCGCGGCTCGAGAGGGGCACACCCCGGGATTCGCCGTTCTTTGTTAGCGCCAGTAAGGCGATGCGCCGGTCGAGGTTGACGTTCGGCCACTGTAGGCCCAGGAGCTCGCTGCGCCGCATGCCTGTTTCAATGGCGAGCGCCACGAAGTGCGCCAGCCAAGTGTTTCGCGCCTTGCGACAGACGGCGAGGAGCCGCTGTTCCTCGTCGTCCTGTAGGCGTCGATTCCGCGGCCGACCGTGAGGCGGACGGCGCACAAGCTTGCAGGGATTGACGGGCAGGTAGACGTCCCACTCCCGGCGGGCCGTCTCGATTGCGTGGGAGAGGACGTTGAATTCCCGGTTTACGGTCGCGCCGGAGACCACCTTCAGCCGCGCATCGCGGTACGCCGCCAGGTGGGAGCTTGTGAGGGCGGCCATGCGGATGCGCGCGAACGGCCGCTCCGCCATTGCCTTGAGCCGGATATTCTCATCGGCTGCCCCTCGCTTGGTTGGGGTGACTTCGCGCCGGTAGCGCTCGAGGACTTCAGCGAGGGAGAGCCGCTCAGCGACGCGGCGATCGACTACGATGCCCTTGTCGATCTCGGACTCGACGCTGCGTGCCCACAGCTGGGCCTGCGTCTTGTTATCGAAGGTTCGGGTCTGGGGCGGAAGGCCGGCACGGCGGACCTTCACCCGCCAGT
>Ga0134128_10001298_pt1 | contig 32369 bp, 25 predicted proteins | sample KB31754_FD_96462 | JGI IMG/M metagenome (GOLD analysis project Ga0134128, IMG submission 96462) | Terrestrial soil microbial communities with excess Nitrogen fertilizer from Kellogg Biological Station, Michigan, USA - KB3-175-4 | ecosystem: Environmental > Terrestrial > Soil > Unclassified ... | reverse complement strand
CCAACCTTGGTGACTTCGGGCACGGCATTCTTGCCGAGGTCCTTGCCGATCTCTTTGAGCGCATCGGCTTTGATGTCGCCTTCGGCCGGCTTGCCAGACTTGACGGGTTCAACACCAGCGTTGACCGCTGGAGGAGCACCCTGTTCTCGGCCCTGCATATATGAATTGGCAGCAGTCCAAACCGGGCTTTCGCCGGTCGGCGGTGCGCCGGGTAGGCCTGTGACTTGTCCTTGCAAGTTGCCGCCGGCAACCTGTTTTTGATGCTCGATGGCGCTTTGGGCAGCAGCCAGGCCTTGCGCGGCACCTTGATCGCCCACTCCTTTCTCGAAGCCCTTGCGAGCTTCTTCGATTTGTCCGGGCACGATCGCTGAGTAGTTCTTCTCGCCACCTGGTGCGGCTTCCTTCGGAAGCGGCGTGAATGGCTTCTCACCGGCTACGGGGTGTCCCGGGATCGGTGTGAAGTTGCCTGCCGGCGAAGATGTGTTCGGAAGTCCGGTTAATGGCACGGCACTTGAGCCCAAGAAGGTACCAAGCGTATCGCGGATAGCCGCAGCGCCTGGATCGGCCTTCTCCAATCTCGGTGGCGGCGCGTCGCCGTCGACCTTGGGCAGGGCACTGCTCGCGCCACCACCGGCGGTGGTATTGTAGGTGTCGCCGCCCCAAATGTGGGTGGTGTCTCCAGCGGCTTGTTTCTCGAAGGCCTTCTGTTGATCGGCCATCGCTTGTGCACGTTCTTGAGCCATCTGCTGCTGGTACGCCTGCATGGCTTGCTGGTTTTCCGGCGAATTCGGGATGTTCGCCTTGTTCATGGCTTCCTGCATTCGCTGCTGTTGCTCGGCCTGCAACTTCTGGTTGGCGGCGTCCTGCTGCGCCTGTGTCTGGCTTTGCTTGGACATCTCGTTCATGGTCTGGTTTGTTTGACCGAAGCCGGCACCAATGCCGTCCTTAATGGCTTTCTGCTGGTCGCCCGTTAGCGGTTGACCTCCCTGACCATGTAGACTGGTGAGAAGTTTATTGCCGGCATCCATGGCACCGAACGAATGTGGTGCCCAAGACTGGTTCAATGTCTGACCAGCGCCGGCTCCGAAGTTGACTCCGGATCCGCCTCCACCGATTGCACCGGGTGAGCTGAATTGATTGATGTCCTGATCGATGGTTACGCCGCCGGGATTCATCAATCCCCACGCAGCTAGCGCAGCATAATCGCTGGTCTGGTTGTCGCCATCTTCTCCGGGCGTCCCCTGTCCAGGCGTGCCTTGTCCGGGCGTGCCTTGTCCGGGCGTCCCTTGTCCGGGCTGGAAGCCGGCTGTCTGGAACAATCCCGGTCCATGTCCAGCTGCACTGCTCGTCCACACAGCGGTACCGAAGAGTCCGGCGCCTGATGCCCAGGACGGCAGGCTGCCGGCGCCGGCGTCAGCCGGCTTCTCACTCGTAAGCGGTGGATTGTTGACGGGAACTTTGACGTTGGGATCCAGGGCAGCGGCCTTGCTGCTCGTCAGAGCGCCACCCATGGTTCCACCACTGCCACCGCCACCGCCATCGGCGACTTCGGCTCCGCCTCTCGGTCCTGAGGGAACTTCCGTGCCCATCGCCGATCGCGATGGAGCTGGGCCCGGCGTTCCGGCGCCCTGATGGTGATGATGCGGCGAGCCATGGCTGCCAGCATGGCCGCCCTTGCCGCCACCGCCGCCGCCACCACCGCCGCCTCCGCCACCACCGCCACCGGCGGGGCTCTTGGCCGCTGCTTGTGCGACGGCGCTGCCGATTTCCACTGCCTTCTGACCGGCTTCACGTACCAGCGAGCCGAAGTCAAAGGCGGCTTTAGCAGAGCCGATAGCCAGGAAGTTCAAAGCAGAGAACATAATTGTGCCGGTGTCATCGACACCGCGGCAAATCGCCATAAGAAGGATTGTGGTAGCCCAGAACAAGCTCCACATGCAAACACTGATGGTGCCTTCTATCCACTGCATAAATGCACTGCGCAATTGCTGGGATGGATAGACCCACAATGCAGCGACAACCGGTCCGACGAAGAATAGATAGTAAAGGAAGGCTTGCTGCGTGGCGCACAAAATTGTCCACGCTACGGTCATGGCGGCATTTGCCTGGTTCAACGCCATACGTTCTTCGTTGACCATATAAGGAACGATGTCGTTGGCGCGATCTTCCGGAACTATATATAGTCCTGCACAAGGATCGTGATACTTGACGGCGACGGTCTTGCCCTCGAGGCGGGCAAGCGGCGTATTGCCGAAGTAGTTGAACATGTTTGCTTCTTTGTTTTCGATGATGCCCGGGTTTTCATCAGGCTCGCGAATGGGGAAAGCGCGGATGTGGCCGCAAAATGCATCTTCGTACATGTCCGTGCCGAAGATGTTCGTATACGTGCTTGAAACTTCATAGATGATCGAATTGCCCACGTCAATGCCGTAGTTGACCACCAAATACGTGGCCGGGATCATGAAGATAGCGATTACCGACCGCTGGATGCCCTCGAAGGGGGCTATAGGCTCGACGATCACCGGAGAGCCCGCGGCGACAATTGATTTAACCTGAGTAAGCACCGCGCCCGGCAACAATATAAGGAGTGCCATCGGCAGGAAGAGCATATTTCTGACGGTGTTCCATTTGTTGCCACCATCAGTGGTGAAGTTATAAACGTAATCTTTGACGAACTCGATTGCCGCTGCCGCGTGATAACGCTCGACAGCTGCCAGATTGTCGGCAGCTTGGTTCTTGCCTGAGTTCTGCTCGGACTTGGCTTTGCCGGCGCTATTGCCCGGCAGGTTGTCCATTTTGAATTTTTCCGCGGCTCCGTTCATCATGCCGAGGACCGTGGCGGCGTTGCTGGCCATTTTGCCGCCTTCAATGCCTTTGGTACCGGTTTTTCTCAGCGCGCGATCGAATTGCGTGAGAGTCGTGTTGTTACCGTGCGGCATTTCCTTTGGTTCTTGCGGCATCGGCTCGGTTTGCACGGTAGGCATGCCCAGTCCGGCACCGCCGCCGCCACCGCCGCCGCCACCGCCACCACCGCCGCCACCACCCGGTGGTGGCTGCTGCTGTAGCAGACACGGTCTCGAACCAACCAGAGCATTCCAGAAAGCTTGCCATGCTTGCGGGCTTATGCCCGGAGGAGGTGGTGGTGTAACTCCGGCTTGGATGCCGCCGGACAACACGACGTTAGCCCACCAAGCGGCCCAAACTATAGGATCCACCCCCGGTGGAGGTGGAGGCAGGGCAAAGCATGGGTTGCCGCCGGGAATCGGAATTGGAGGAATCAGCGCCGGCTGTCCGCCGCCGCCTGTGGGGTTGGCTTTCTTGTCCCAACTCCAGGGAGATGTCGGCGTGCGAAATACGCTGGCAAAATTACGTTTGGTTTCGGTGCCGCCGCCACCACTCAGGTTGAGTCCGGGCGCGGCGGCGATGTTGTTTGGTTGAAAAATACCGGCGACCGAAGTCTGGTGATCTTTGTTCGTGCCACCGAACTGAGTATACGATGAGTGTGCATCAGCACGTCCGTCGTGTTTCACGTCGCCTTGAACATACTGCTGCAAAACAGCAGTCGCTTCGGCGTTTGGTGACTGCTGTTTACCGCCGCCGCCACCATTAGCGCCGGCACCATTATTTTGAGCAAAGAGCGTGCCGCCACCCCACGACCCGGCGCACGTGGCTGTGCTCTCCTCCGGATCACGCATGATCGCATCGCGGTAGTGTTTTTCAGGTCCGGCCGGGTTCTGGGTCAGGGTGCAAAACGTGCCTTGGGACATCGGTTGCGGCTGCGCAAGAGCAATGGCGAACGTTGACAGCGTCAACCCCGACACAACCAACATCGACAACAAGCGCATGCGGCGGGAGCCGGTGAATGAATTTCGTTCTGGGTGGTGGGCTGACATTACCTTATCTCCCTATTCTCTATCGATGAGCCATCTTGCCGCCGCTCTTGCCGCTATTCTTGCCGCCCTGCGATTTACCGCCTTGGGCGACCTTACCAACGACTCCAGCAGCCTTGCTCTCGATGAAACCAACGATAGCCGAGCCATGGAAATCAAATGGATTGAACGGCATAACAAGCAAAATGGCGAAGAATGCGATTAAGTAATAAACCTCGAACGGGTTAAACGGATCAACACCGCCGCTTTCCAGCCTGACAGTCATGCAAACGAGCGTGACTTGCCACCAAAACTTCCATAACGACAATATGACCACAGCATCCAGCCAAACGCTGAATGCCTGGCGGAATAAACTTCGTCCTACCTGAGGCCAGGCGTAGAACGCCGCTGCCAGCGGCCCTAAAAGGAAGAGATAACACATCATCACCAACTGGAAGCCGCTGATCACGCACATGCCCATCGTCAACATGTGGTAGCACTCGTTGACCAACTCCATGAGAGCGACGTCCATGTCGCTCATCTGCTCCAGAATGGCTCCGCCCACGGGCATACCGGCAAACTTACCACGATACGCTGCTTGCGGCATTTGCGGAATGTTCTCAATCGGGTTGCCTTGCTGATTTGGATCGAGAGTTTGTATCTGCTCCTGGCACCACATCTCGATCATCGGCAAACTTACATAAGGCTGGCACACATCTTCCAGCGAATTGCCGATGTCGATGCAATAGCTGACGGCTAGTTGTGTAGCGGGGATCAAGAAGACCGCCACCATCGCTCTGGCGATGCCGATGAATGGAGAAGCAAGATCGGGATCCGGCATCACGGGTTGAACCATGAAGCCGGTGTACGTGAATGCCTTCACTTGCGTGATGATCGCACCCGGCAAAAGCAACAGAATTGCCATCGGGATGTAGCATTGTTTGTACATCTGCTGCACCATCCACACCACATTGGCGTAAGTCTTGGACACAGCATGCGAAGAGCAGGCGGCGCCTGCTTCTTCATTTGCCACGTTAATCAAATATTCCATGTAACCGTCGAAGGCAGCTTGCTCTTGCTCTTTCGAATCTTCGCCTGCACTGCTTGCCCTCGAGCCCTGTGCGGCGCTCGCGTTGGTCTCATGGCTCATCCTGCCGTGTTCGGGGTGCGAGCCGAAACTGTGCCCGGTTTGGGCCTGCATCTGTCCACCGAGGGCAACGTTGGCGTTTCTATTAGGACCGGCCGGTATACCACTCTTTCGCAAAGATGTGGTATTAGGAAACATCCAGCCCAAGTACGTTTCGCCGGCGCCACCCAAATTGCCGCCACCACCTGTGCCGGATGACGTGTACGCAGTGTACGTGTAGCTACCGCCAAACAATCCAGCCACGCCACTGCCGCCGGTGAGTTTGCTGGGAATTTGCGGCAAACTATGGTTGTGGACTTCTTCGTAGGGTATTTGGTAGCCCTCGGCCTGTTCGTTTGTTCCGTGGTCCTTCCATTTCCATTTGAACGGTTGGCTCACGGTTTGACGATCATCAAGAAGGTCTTCCTCTGAGGTTCCTTCCATCACTTGTTTTGCTTGGTTGACCGTGTTCTCGGCACCCAATCCTCCGCCAACATCAGTCTGGTCGTGGGACTTGTTAGCCTGTTGCGTTTGGCGTCCGGACCACTGCTGGTTGGCCTGAACCTTTTGCTGGAAATTGTTTTGCGACCTGCACTCGATGGCAGGTCCCATGAGCTGCTGCATGCCACCATTACCGCCGCCTAAGCCGGCAAGTGCGCTGCCCCCGGAGAGGAACGCACAGACAAACAGGACAGCAAAAAATATGCGAAGACGTAGTAAGTGCATAGGGACGATGAATCGCGATGAAGTGGATTCGGTTCGAGAGAAAGAGCCACTGGCGGGCGGCTCTAATTCCTGACAACTTTATTCCCCGTTTGTGTCAATTTTGTGGAATGGCTAGTTAATGATTGCCGGCGGCGTTAGTTGAATTGGTCAAACAAGTCAGTCCCGTCGGACTGAAGCTGATTATCGATAGAGTCCAATATCAACAAGGTCATCGCCTTATGGAAGACTTCGGGCTGCGCCGGACGCGAATTGACCAGCCAGGCTACAGTCACACCATCGCTTCTGCGTCCGACGAAAGCCATGCAACCAGCCAGAGAGCCTTGTTTCATGACCAGGCAGTGCATTGGATTTTGCTCCGCGTTAACTTCCCAGCCACAGGCAAAGTATTCGGCAGCCCCGTCCCACTGCGGCAGGGGCGGGCGTTCGGTCATGAAGGTGCGGATTTTATCCGACAACGGCGAGGGAGTCTTTCTGTCGCCGAGCACCGTGCAAGCATACTTCGCAAGAGCAGGGGCCGAGGCAATCCAGCCGGTGTCCGCTTCCATGGCCTCCATGGAAAAATCGCCTCCATAAGGCAAGGGAACGGGCCCGTTGTAGTTTGGCAGGACGCTGCGGTTCATTTCCTGTCCGGCAAACGGATAATAAATTACCTCACCGGGCGCCGCCACCACCGTCTTTCCCAGACGCATGTGATGCACTCCCATGGGCTCCAATAGTGCTTTGCGAACGTACTCGGCATAAGACTCGCTGCTGGCTGCCGATATCACACGACCCAATATGGCGTACTCCAAATTGCTATATACGTGCCTGGTACCAGGCTCAAAGTCCAGCTGGTGTGTATTGGTCCAGTATCTGATCACAATCTCCGGGTCAGCGCGCAACGTCGGGCTGAGCTCGGCAGCCGCTTCCTGTACGTAGGGCGCGAACACCGGGTCGCCTGAACGTTCGCGATTAAAACCCGCCGTCGACTGCAGCAGCTGAACAACTGTTATTTGGTTCAATCGCGGCTCGATGATTCTGCGTCCCACCGGAAACGGTGCGTAATTGAGAAGCGGAAATACTTTCGTGTCCAGAGACAGCTTGCCGTCTTGAACCAGCTTGAGAGCGGCAACAGAAGTGAGGATCTTCGACACGCTTGCCAGGCGAAACAGCGAGTCGGGCTGCACAGACTGCCGATGCTGAATGTCCGACCACCCGTAGCCGCGCGCCGCGACAAGATGTCCGTTTTTAGCTATCGCCACCGAGCAACCAGGCATATCGTATTGTTCGAGCAGTTTGCAGATTTTATCGTCCAAGGATTTGAGTTGATTGGGAGCCACTCCTGTGATCGGCATTTTGTCGGGCGGCAAAAGTCTCGGGCTGCCGACGGCATTCTTATAGAGGGGCTCGACATTCGGAATGCTTTCGGTATCGATGACCACCGGTCTGTCCGGAACTTGCTGCCGTTGGGACAGCTGTCGATTAGCGACTGCCGGCGGAAATTTGGCCGCGCACCCGGACAGCAGCGCGACGCTGGAAAATGCCATACTAACGATCATCGATAATCGCTTCATCTCAGGTCATTATATAGACAATGGTGCGCCGGCGTTTATTCAACACGATTCTAGTTTCGTTGGTTGGCGGCATTTCACTGATCGCAACCGCCGGCTGTGGGCAATCCGAACTGGACGCGCAGAAGATTAAGGACCATGAGAGCGATCTTCGGGATAATATGCGATTGGTTCAAATTGCTGCGGAGCATTTCGCCGGTGCGCACGGAGCAAATACTTATCCCAAAAACATTGATGGCGATTTCAAAACGTACTTCCGCGGCGGAGTTGAAGGAAAGACTCCGGCAGTCGTTGGTCTGGTAAACCCGTTCACCAATGTCAACGAATTTCCCGACTTGGGCACTATGGCCGATCCAATCGCTGCCCGCTCGGGTCCTCGTTTTTCGCTTGCTCCCGGCAAAATCCAATACTGCCCACTCGCCGGGGGTAAAGGTTATGCCATCGTCGGCGGTGCCCACGACGGGAAAGTTTTGACCGATGCCTACAACCCCGATCAGATTCTCGTGCTCACTAACGTCACACATTAGCGGTCGGGCGCCGAATTAGGCGGCGGCGCCAATGCCGTCTTTCTCAGGGGTCGCGGTGCAGGCCCCCAGAACAGTTGGATGTTATTCTCGCCGTGAGGATTCGGCGAAATGACGACTGAAATCTCCTGTCCGTCCTTTTGCCAGGTAGTTCTACCGAAGACGTTATTGATGTAGCCGTCCGTCTTTTTCCAACCATCCTTCACAAGCAAGTTCTGATAATAAAGCTCACCCATGTACGGTGTGGTTGGGGCTTTCAGTTCGACTTGATTTTTCGTGCCCGGCCGCTGATTGTATTCAATCCTCACCAACTGCACTTTAGCCCCAGGAAACTGCGGCACAGGCCAGACCTTGGGATAGTCCTGCGCCTTGCCGGACAGGTTGTCCATAGACGGCATCACAGGATCCAGGTGAGGAAACGGCTTGGAGCTGCCGGCTGTGTCGCCGGCATTTTGGCTCGCCTGCTGGTTGTCCTTGCTGACGGTAGACAACGAGATGCCGGACACCTTATCGTCAGAGGAATTTTCGCCACAAGCATGCAGCGTGGTCGCAGCCAATACGACTAATGCAATCTTCAAAATCACTCGCATGTTCGTTTTCACCCTAATGCTCCATGCAATATTCTAATCGCTGTTTCAATTTGTGGCTTGAGGGGAAGGCGCCCCGGAAGCAGAGCCGCCGCCTTGCGCCTTTTTGGCCGAGAACGACGCCAGCCGCTCGCGCACGGACTCCCTTGCTGCTGGATCGATGGACTTGATGGCCAGAGCAATGTTGAACGAATCCTTCGCTTTTTCAGAATTGCCTTGCGCGGCGAATGTATCGCCCAAACAAATCCAATCGTCGTAGTCGGAGTTGGTCTTATCATTTTTCAGTCGTGCCTGAAGAATGTCCTCCGCCTTTTGAAATTTGCCTTGGGCAAGCAGGCAATTCAAATAGTATTTGAGCGCCAGGGCGTCATCTTCTTGTTTCAGCACCTCTTCGAACTGTTTCTCAGCGTCGCTGAATTGCCCGTCGTGCTCGAGCATGGTGCCGTATATTTTTTTCCAGTACATATTGTTCGGTTCGATCGCCAATGCTCGTTTGAGCGATTGCTTAGCGTGATCAACTGATCCTTCCGCGGACTGCGCTTCGGCCAACGCCGCCCAATATTCAGCATCACTCGGGTTCAACTCGCATGCCTGTCGCAGAAATTTTTGGGCTTCGCTCGATTTGTCCAGTGACAGCAAGCACAGTCCAAGCCACTCGGCATATTCCGGCTCGGCCGGCTCTTTGCCTGCCGCCTGTCTGAAGGCAGCTTCGGATTCCTGGGGCTTGCCGAGCAACTTGAAATATTGTCCTGCCAGCCACCAATATTCGCCGGTGTCGCGGTCGAGTGTGCGAGAGTCGCTGAAGACCTTTGCCGCTTCCTTCTCTTGCCCGTTAACCTGCAAAAGCAAGCCGTATTGCGCATTGGCGCCGGGGTCACTCGGTGAAAGCTCGAGTGCCCTGCGGATCGCTGCCATCGACTGTTCGCGGTCGCCGATAAGTGCCCAGGCGCGACTCAATTTCTTCCAGGAAGAGACATCGGTAGGACTCATTTTTGTCGCTTTTTCGAAATTGTCTTTGGCACCCTGATAATCATGCAGTCGCAAATCGCATTCACCCAGCGCGATGTGAAAACGCGAGGACCGATCGTAAATTTGAACGGCTTGCTTCAGCTGCCGTTGCGCTTTCTGGAAGTCGCTTTGCTTTACTGCCGTCCGCGATGCCTTGTAGAACTCCTGTGCCTGCAGCCACTGAAACGGATTGCCGTTGATCGGAAACTCGGAAAATAAAGCGACGCAATTAAGCGCCAACGCCCCGACGGCAATGATGACCAGAAACTTCACGAGTCCGGGTGGCAGCGACGGGCGCTTGGGCAACTTGGGGATATTGAACTTCAATGCGTCTGCTTACTAATAGCGGCCTACACATTAAGTGTACCCGGGCATTAGTGAAATACTTGTGGAAACGCCGGTCTGGCGGCAAGCGGCGCCCGATTGCATACTTTATGAGGCGTTAGCGCAGATAAGACCGTCTGTAGCCACCACACGAGGGAGGCGCCCAATCCGCATAGCAGCGCCAGAAAGCCACGGAATGCAGGGGGTGTCACAGCAATCATTGGGAACACGCTGCCGGACACTGCTGGTTCGATATTATCACTGTGGCATTACGTAAAGACCCGGGTTAAACCTAGACAGCACGGGCGATGTCAATGAATTAAGGTTTTGCCACTTACCCCCCATCGGTATGGTGTGAGCGTTAGTCTGTGCGGATGTTGCACACGGAAGGAGTATGGCATGAACAGACATCTTTGTTTGGCATTGGGTTTGATTTCGATGCTGGCACCAAATGCGGTGGCAGGCAATTATCCGACGCAGAAATTCGATGCGAAATATGAGATCAGCAGCCCACAAGGCAAAACCGATATGCGCATGGCATCGGACGGCGCCGGTCATTTTATGACGGAATCAGTGGCTCATGGATTCAAATCGACCTCGCTGCTCAATTATTTGGAAGGCACAAGCACGACTTTGATCGAGCAAGGCAAAATGGCCATGAAGACCAAGCTGCCACCCAGCGGCGGCATGGTCGCCGATGAAAGCAGCGTCAAGAGCGCCGGCGGCAAACAGATAGGGGCCAAAGTGGTCAATGGACATCCATGCCACGGCTACGAATACAGCGCCTCAGGCGTAAAGACGCAAGTGTGGATCGGCGACGACTGCCACATCACGGTGCAATCGACCACCGACAGCGCGGCCGGCAAGCAAGTGATGAACCTGAAATCTTTAGCTGGAGCTCCTCCGGCTGACGTATTTAAAGTTCCCACCGGCTATAAAATGATGGCTCAGTAAGCGGGTTCTAAGTGAGCTGCGAGAGTTTCTTGCAGAGCGCTTCAACCTTGTTCTGCGCGCCGGCTTGTTGCTGCACCGCCAGTGCAAACTGGAATTGTGTTTGAGCATCGGCCATTCTGCCTGCAGACAAATAGATATCGCCAAGTCGCTCAATATATTGGGCGACTTGCGCGTCCTTGGATTTGTTTTGCTTGTGCGCCGATTCGATTAGTTGAAGCAGAATCGGTTCGAGATCGGCGGTTAATCCAGCTTCCACGCAGCAATCATAAATTTGACCAAGCAATCCCGGGGGCGTACTGCCCGGAGTCAATTTTTCGAAAATGGATCTTGCAGTGCGCAAAAAGGAAAGAGCGGTAGCCTGGTTGAACTGTGAAAGTTCTATCCGCGCCAACTCCCACAGCGTGTTCGCCGCGTCTATGGTTTCACCTTCGCCGCCGGCTTGCCTCAGTTCGAGCGACCGGAAAAGCAACGGCTGTGCCTCGCCGTGTTTGCCGTTTTTGCAATAGATAGAGGCCAAACGTTCACAAGAACGAGCCACCTCCAATCGCGCCGACGGGTGCTTGTCCATGACGGCGATCGCCCGTTTGTACATCGCCTCGGCAGCCAGCCAATCTTTCCGTTCAACATGCAAATCGGCTATCCGCTGCGCGATTCTCGCCACCTCGAGATGATCCGCGCCGAGGGTGCCTTCGGCGGCAAGCATTTTCTCTTGCTCGAGCACCACTTGCTGATATTGATCCTTGTTTAATTCTCGATCGGTCATGAACTTGCCGGCTTCAATGAATTGCCGCAGAGGCACTTTGCGCTGAGCAGCAAGCTTAATGGCGTGCACCGCCACGTTGGCGGGCAAGGTACCCTGCTTGATCATCACCTGGGCAAACATGAGCGACTCAACCTGTTGCGAATCGAGCAACTGTTGCGAGCGCAGCACCGCACCAAGCGGCGCACCGGTTTTCTGCGCCGTTTGCAATGCCGATTGCAATTGATCGCGAGTAATTAGATGAGCATCGACAGCCAGCTCGCCGATGCGCGTTCGCTGCTGTTGTTCGCCGAGATTGGCTTTTCTAGTCAGAGTCAGCAAGTGCTTAAGTAGCCTGGCGCCCACGTCTATATCGAGCCGTTCTTGCTGATAGAAGTTTTTCAACGCTTCTTCGATGTAGCGTTTGGCCTCGAGCGTATTTCCTTGCAGCTCATACAACTCGCAAAGGTCTTCCAACGATCGTGTCACCTGGGGAGTCCCGGCACCAAATAGCTTCTGGTTGATTTCCAGGATCCGGGCGTACAAAGGCTGGGCATCGGCAAAACGATCGGTGCCCAGGTACAAGTTGGCCAGCTTGGTCAAGACCGCGGCAACGCGGCTTGGCCTGACGCTGTAGGCTTCCTCGGCATGGAGGCGGGCCTTGCGATAAGCCTGCTCGGCAAGATTCAACTCGTTGGCGGCGTAATGTTGATCGCCTTGCTCGATCAGCTCATCGATATTAACGGACTGCCTCGGCGCGGCATTGGTGTCCGGAAGAGGGATCACAGGCGTGCGCGGACCAATTGCGATGTCGGCGGCAGGCTTCGATGGTGGTTGTCCGACGTGCGCACCGGCTGCCGGCTTAGGCGAAGCGCTGGATTTGGAATCCAGAATCAGGGTCTTCTCCAAATCCGAAATCTTGATTGGGCCGCTTGCGGCGACGGAGTTAACCGGTTTGGCGGGCACAGGCGTCGCTGGACTGGGCGGGGCGGAAGGCGTAGGCGGCGCGGCTGCCGGCTTGGTCGCAGGCTGCGCCGGCGCCACAGGCGCGCCCATTGCGCGCAATTGCTCGTGCAGAGAACGCGGCAGTTTCTTATCCAGAATAGTTTCGATTAAAACCGTCGGAATTTGGCGCAACGCTATAGGCGAATGTTCGAGCTGATAATTAAACGTGCGATTGCTTTCTTTGGCGATGCGAAGCAGCTCCATGGCAATCCGCGATTCGACGCCTTTGCGCATGGCCTTTTGCGCTTCCACAACACGGGAAAGATCATCTTCGGCGACATAACGCAAGATTCGCAACGCGCGCCCGATCGGCAGCTGCTTGTAGGCGGCATAGTTGAGTGCCTCATCAAGCTGATGCGCATTGATGAGGGAAGCGCTGATGAGTATTTCGCCGATTCTCATTTGGCTGGCACGGGCAAAAAACCGTGTTGGCTCCGGTGATTCTTTGCCACTTTTCGCGGATATTCAAACCAGGGGAGCCTTTTGAGCACTTTATGAAGCACGAGGCCGGCCGGATTTTATTAGCCGCCTGCGTTCCAATTCACTTGTTGGATATAGACAGTCAACAATGTGCTACATACGGCTGCTCAGCTCGTTCAATAAAGGCAAATTCGGCGCGCCTGTCTGCGATTCTTTGCACGCAAGACCGGCTAGTTGGGGGCGTTCAATTTCAGGGACGGGGGGACTATGGGAGACACAAACAGAATTCGCGTTCTCATCGTCGACGACCATGAGCTAGTGCGGTTCGGCCTGCAAACAGCGATGGCTGGGGTAAGCGACATTGAAGTATGCGGATTGGCGGCAGACGGGGAATCGGCGGTGCATCGCGCCCAGTCCATGCGACCGGATGTGGTGCTCATGGACATCGGACTGCCGCGCCTCGACGGCATCGAGGCGTCAAACAGAATCAAACAAAAATTGCCGCATATGAAAATCCTGATTCTCACCTCGTATGAGCGTGAACAAGATGTCCTGGCCGCATTTGCAGCCGGTGCCGACGGATACTGCCTGAAGACCATTTCGCCCGAGGCGCTCGCCAGCGCCATCCGTGCCGTCCATAATGGCGCCGCCTGGCTGGATCCAGCCGTAGCCGACACGGTTTTGCGCGGGCACCCGAGCCTGGGCAAAGGGGGCAGCAACCAGCCACGCCGCATGTCGCTGTCGCAACGCGAATATGAAGTGTTGGCGTTGGTAGTGGAAGGATTGAGCAACACGGCAATTGCCGAGCGCTTGCAGCTAAGCCCGCAGACCATAAAAACGCACGTTCGGCACATCATGGAAAAGCTGGCTGTGTCGGACCGCACGCAGGCGGCAGTGAAAGCGTTGCGGGCAGGACTGTTTGATACATAGGTGCAAGAAACATTTCGCTCTGCCATTCGACTCAACTTTTGGATATCGCGCAACGCGCATGCCTTTGGCAGGTAGGAAACATGGGGTTGTTCACCTTTACCGTCGCAAGGTCGATACAGGCGGCACTGTGGGATGAAGAGGTTCGACGTGATGCCAGGTCGTATTGGCAGCACCGGCGAATGATCTTCACGCAAGAGAATGAACGAATCATGCGCGCCCGGCGCAGCAATCTCTTGTGCAATCTGGTGGCATTCGATCCAAGCAAGATTGCCGCCAATTTGACGATCACCTGGATGGAGCCCGACAGCTGCGATTGCGTGCTGACGGTGAACACCGCCTTCCAATGGCTGACCGACTGGAACATCGCCTGGTTGCAATTGGAGATGGCCACCTTCGAGAGTTTTCTCCTCTACAACGATTTAAAAGGCGAGGTCTGGGAAAAATTCCTGCGCCGGCACGACATCGCCACACTGCAATGGACAATGTCCGGTGGCCTACTGGGCAATTACATGTCCCATGAAGACAAAGGAACATTCCTTACTCCGGCGGTACGACGTGTGGTGACACGCCCGGCGGCCTGAGACAACATCAACCGGCTGCGGAACGGATTGGCGGACACAGGCGTCAGCAAGTGCCCCCATATTTCGGAGACGGCACAATGAACAACCTCTTCAAAATTACGGCAATGGCAGCGCTTTTGTCCGTCAGTTTTGCACTGATGCCATCGTCCAACGCTCAATCGATCGTTGTAGGCACAGGCGGATGCAACTCATGCGCATCCGGTTTTGGAACCGGGCTGATCGGCGCACCGCTGACCGGCAGCGCATTTTATGGTCAACCTGGACCGCTTGGATGGGAATCTGTCTGGGGATTGAATTGGGGACACCGCGTCTATCGTCCCTCGGAAGGTGCCTTTCCTTTCCGCACTATCACGAGCTCGGCAGTGATCGATCAAGATTGGCCGGTAGCCGGCATGCCACCAGGGGTGATGTCACTCATTCGCCCGCGTGTTGGCCCACAACTTTCGTCCACACCGGTATTTTAGATTCGGCCGACGGGGGCGGCGCGGTGCGCCCCCTGCCAGCCTGCAGAACTGTTAAGCGGCCCGTTACCGGGCGGAACTTTTTGCTTGCCTCAACGACAGGTACGTGTTAACTTTGCTGCTAGTTAGACGCCAAATGGAACCTATGCCCAACTTTTGGTCTGCCGAAATGAAAGATGTCGTCGGTGCCGCGGTAGCCGCGCACCATCATCATCGCCATCTTTCTTTGGAAGCGGACTGACCACGCGGCCTATCAGGCATCAGCATCGAGTCGTCAGAGCCCGCTTCCAAAAGCGGGCTTATCGTTTATTTAGAGGACTTATGGCAAAAACAACAGAAGCTACATTACAGGCCGATTCGGCCGCCGAAACAACGGCAACCGCTGCCCTGCGCATCACATTGCCCACCGGACGCATTCAGGAAAAGGTGGTGGTCCTGCTCAAACAGATAGGCGTCACCTTCTACGGCAACGGCCGTTCTTACAAGCCTCTGTGCAACGACAGCGGCATTCAAATCAAATTGCTGAAAGCGCAAAATATTCCCAATCTGGTGGCGCTCGGGCGCCATGACTGCGGGTTTTCCGGCGGCGATTGGATAGCAGAGCAGGAGGCCGACGTAGTCGAGCTTCTGGACCTCAAATATGACCCGGTGAAAATCGTCGCTGCCATGCCGGAAGAGCTAGCCAACCTGGAGCGGCCGCAGTGGTCGAAACGATCATTGATCATCGCCTCTGAATATCGCAAATTGACCACCGACTATATCAAGCGAGCTGGACTGAATGCCGTTTTCCTGCAAACATTCGGCGCTACCGAAGCACTGCCGCCGGAAGATGCCGATATGATTGTGGACAACACGGCTACCGGCTCAACGCTACAGGCCAATCGACTGATCATCGTAGATGAGCTGATGAAGTCGACTACGCGCTTCATTTGCAACAAACAGGCATGGCAAGACAAAGCGAAGCGGCAAAAACTGGAAGAACTGACCATGCTTATGAAGAGCGCTCTACGCGCCAAAGAGAAAGTATTGCTTGAGATGAACGTCGACCGTCCGGACTTTGAAAAGCTGGTTGCCAACCTGCCGTGCATGAAGGCGCCAACCATATCCGAACTGTACAATGGTCAGGGCTATGCCATCAAAGTAGCGGTGCCCGCCGCAGACGTTCCCAAGCTGATACCGCAGCTGGTGGCATGGGGAGCCAAGGACATTCTCGAGTACAAACTGGAAAAGATCGTCACGTAGAGAGAGCCAAATGGCCGTAAAGCCAAAACGAGTAGTATTAGAGATGCCCGCCTATCCGCGCCCGGAAGAAGGCCGGCATGCCTACGTCCGTTTGGATTTCAACGAAAACACAAGCGGCTTTCCGGCTGCCTATCCCCAGAACATGCCGCATCTGTCGATAAGCGCTTATCCTGAATATGGGGCGCTAGTAGAGCGCCTGGCGCGATTCTACGATATCCCGGCCGATTGGCTGATGCTCACCAACGGCAGTGATGAGGGTCTCTTTGTCACTGCCCACACGTTCATCGAGCCTGGCGAAGATACGGCCGTGGTGTCGCGTCCCTGCTTCGTGGTGATACCGCATTGCCTGAAGCTTGCCGGCGCGGAAGTCATACCGGTGCCGGTGCTGAGCGATCTTTCTTTTGACGTGGCCGGTATCGACAAGGCGCTTAAGAAAGGCGTTAAAATCGCGATGTTCGCCACACCGGAGAATCCCACCGGCGCCGTTCTCGATGACGAAACGATCCGCAACTGGTGCCGGCAATATCCGGACACGCTCTTCGCAATCGATGAGGCGTACGGAGAGTTTGCCGAATCGTCCATGCTCGGCGACATTGCCAAGTTCGACAACTTGCTTGTGCTCAAAACGTTTTCCAAAGCATGGGGAATGGCGGGGTTGCGTCTGGGAATTGTTTTCGGCAATCCGAAGTTGCTTGAATACATGCATGTCGTCCGCATGCCCTACACGGTAAACAGCGCCGCCGTTTGGACGGCCGCTCAACTTTTGGATCGGCACGCCGAAGTAAAGGCTGCGGTGGCGCGAGTGATTGAAGAAAAGGCGAGACTAGCCGGTGCTCTGGCCGAACGCGGTATCAAAATTGATTTGGGCAAGGCGAATTCCATTTTGCTCCACGCCGGAATCAACGCTCAGCCGCTCACCGACTATTGCCGAGAGCAGGGCGTTCTCGTGCGCAATCGCAGCAGCGATCGATTCGAATGCGCAAGCAACGGCAATCGCTCAGCGACCTGGGGCAAGGTTCGCGTTTCAATCGGAAGCAGAGAAGAAACCGATCGATTGCTCGCGGCGATCGATCGTTTCAACAACTCCTACGCGCTGATGTTCGACCTCGACGGCACAATCGTCGACGTTACTGGAAGCTACGATCAAGTTGTTCACCAACTGGTTCATCGCCACTCCGGCACTGCGCTGCCGGCCGAAGAGCTGAGACTGCTGCGCGCTGAGGGCGGCTTCAACGATGATTGGGAAGCGGTGGTTGAAATATTGAAGCGCCGCGGATTTAAGGTGCCTTTGCAACAGATTGCTCGTCAGGGTTTGGAGCTGTACTTGTCCTCGGCTAAAGGTAAGGAGCCGCTGCTGGTCGACCTTGCCACCTTACAGCGCCTGGGCAGCAGGCATCCCTTATTTGTCGTTACCGGGCGGACGCGCGCCGAATACGATCCGCTCTGGGCCGATGAGCTCAATGCCATTTTCAAAAGGGTACTCTGCCTGCATGATTTACCGGGCAAACAAGCAAAACCGTCACCGGATTACCTGGCTCACTTGTTGGACGAATTCCATCTTAAAGGTGGAGTCTATGTCGGCAATGCCGTCGACGACATGCAGGCGGCTCGAGCGGCCGGACTGGACGCCATCGGCATCACCACCACTCACCCGTCCGAGGTTTTGCTGGCCGCCGGGGCTCATTTAGCCGTTTCATCCGTGGAAGCTCTCACCGAGGTATTCATGATATGACCAAAGCTGCTGAGAAAACGTTGCGTGTTGCCGAAATCAGTCGCACCACCAAGGAAACTGACGTACTTGTGCGGATCAATTTGGATCAACCAGGCGAATGTGACATCGAGACATCGCTGCCTTTCCTTTCTCACATGCTGAACGCACTGGCGTGCCACGCCAGATTCTCTTTAATGGTGCGAGCCACAGGCGACATCGAGGTCGACCCGCATCATCTGATTGAAGACACGGGCATCGTTCTGGGCGAGAGCATTTTCAAAGCATTGGGGGGTCTTTCCGGAATTCAGCGAGCGGGATGCTTTAGTTATCCCATGGACGGCACCCTGGCCAGCGTTGCCATCGATCTTTGCGGCAGGCGCAACTTGACCTGGCACGCGGAGTTCAGCAACTTTTGCATCGGCAATCTTGATCCCAATTTGTTTCGCGAATTCTACAAAGGATTCGTCGATGGACTGCGCGCCACCTTGCATGTGAATTTGCAATACCGCGACAACGACCACCACGCCGTTGAAGCGATCTTCAAAGCGACAGCTCGCGCCTTGAAAGAAGCAGTAGTGCGCCTTGATGATGGCGCTACTCTCAGCACAAAGGGCATGCTGGATGAAAGCTGAAGTAGATCTCGTCGATATAGGCGGCGGCAACATCGGCAGCATCAGTCGCTGCCTGGAGCGTCTCAACGTCCGCTATCGGAAATCCGATGCCGCCAATCCGCCGGATGGCTCGCGTCCGTTGGTGGTTCCGGGGGTGGGGGCCTTTGGTGCGGTTATGCAGTCCTTGCGCGCGTCTGAGCTGGACAAACGCCTAGTCGAGCTTGTCGGCGCCGGAACGCCGTATTTGGGAATTTGCGTCGGTATGCAAATTTTGTTCGACGGCAGTGAGGAATCGACGGCCAGCCCGGGTTTGTCGCTGGTGCCGGGCAAAGTGGTGCGTTTTCGCCATCCGAAAGTTCCCCAAATCGGCTGGAATAAGCTGACTTCTCTCAGTAAACAATGGCAGCCCGGCTATGCGTATTTCGTCAATTCTTACTTTCCCGTTCCCGACAACGCCGGCGACACGCTCTACGAAGCGAATTATGGCGGCTCTTTCTGCGCCGCCATTCGCCGTGGCAACGTCACCGCCTTTCAATTTCATCCGGAAAAAAGCGGGGCATTCGGCGAATCGCTTTTGACGAGGTGGGTCGAAAATGTCGGCTGACGGATTGTGCAAGCGAATCATTCCCTGTTTGGATGTGGCCGGCGGCAAGACTGTCAAAGGCATAAATTTCGGCAATCTGCGCGAAATAGGCGATCCCGTCGAGCTCGGACGTTTTTACCAGGAACAGGGCGCAGATGAACTCACCTTCCTCGATATCTCGGCGTCGAACGAAGACCGCTCGACCGTAGTCGATCTCGTACGCGCCGTGGCGGCAAATTTATCCATTCCTTTCACCGTAGGTGGTGGCGTAAGTTCTCTCGATCTGGTGAAACGACTTTTGGAAAATGGAGCGGACAAGGTTTCAATCAATACGGCAGCAGTCAACCGTCCGCAGCTAATCGAGGAAATTGCCGGAACTTGCGGATCACAGTGCTGCGTCGTCGCGCTGGATGTAAGGCGCAGCGACGGCAAAGGGTTGAAGCGGCGTGTCGGTAATGGTGGGGAAAACGGCACCGCCTGGGAAGTTTTGATCAGGGGCGGCAGGGTCACAACCGGTCGCGACGCTCTTGATTGGGCGCTGGAATGCGTGGAACGCGGCGCCGGAGAAATTCTTTTAACCTCTTGGGACAAAGACGGCACGCTGGACGGATTTGATATCGAACTAACCAAAATCTTCTCGCAGCGTCTATCCGTTCCCGTTATCGCCTCAGGCGGTGCTCGCGACCCCGATAGTTTCGTCGAGGTTTTTCAAGACGGACAAGCGGATGCTGCGCTGGCAGCCAGCATCTTTCACGACGGCATGTACACAATTGGCGCCGTCAAGGACCAACTTCACAAAGCAGGAGTACCGGTGAGACTGTGTTAGTACCAAGCATCGACATTATGAACGGCAAAGCCGTGCAGCTCAAGCAAGGCAAAGAGTTTGTGCTGGAAAGCGAGCGCGACCCGATCGAACTCGCTCGCGAATTCAATCGATACGGCGAAGTGGCGGTTATCGATCTGGATGCCGCAACCGGCAAAGGCAACAATCGAGCTTTGATCAAGCAAATCTGCCGCGTGGCCGACGCTCGTGTGGGCGGCGGAATTCGCGATGAAGAAACGGCCCGCGATTTACTGAAAGCCGGTGCCCGCTCCCTGATTGTCGGAACAATGGCCTCGCCCGAGTTTCTATCGAAGTTCCCCACGGACAAAATAATTGTAGCTCTCGACCACAAAGACGGCGAAGTGGTCGATCATGGATGGCAACGCGGCACGGGAGAAAGTTTGTTCGATCGCGCCGAGCGGCTGCGTGATTACTGCAGCGGTTTCCTGGTTACCTTTGTGGAACACGAGGGCGGCCTTGGCGGCATGCCCGTGGAACGCGTGCGCGAGGTCGTCGCAAAGTTGAGTAAGCATGTCACCGTGGCCGGTGGCGTCGCCGACACGCAAGAGGTAATCACGATCTCAACAAACGGTGTCGACGTGCAAGTGGGCATGGGACTGTACACCGGCCGCGTGGATCCAGTTGAGTCTATCGTAGGCAGCGTCAAGTTCGACGAGCGCGGGTTTGTGCCAACCGTTGTTCAAGATCCGCATGGTCAAATGCTGATGATGGCCTACAGCTCCGTTCACTCATTGCGGCAAGCATTGAAAACCGGCAAAGGAATTTACTTCAGCCGCTCGCGCCAGGAAATCTGGGAGAAAGGATTGACTTCCGGCAACACGCAAGAGCTTTTGAGCTGCCGCGTCGATTGCGATCGTGATTGTTTGCTTTTCGTTGTGCGCCAATCGGGCGTTGCCTGTCACCGTGAGTCGTACAGCTGCTTCGGACAGTCGACTTCAGCGCGCAAGTTTTCCATCCCGAAACTGTTTCAGATGCTTAAACAGCGCAAAGAAGATCTGCCGGAAGACTCCTACTCGGCCACGCTCTTCAAAAAGCGGTCCAAATTGTTGAAAAAAATCATGGAAGAAGCGTACGAAACAGTCAGTTTTACCGATCGCGATAATTTGCGTTGGGAGATTGCCGATCTGATTTATTTCCTCAGTGTTCTAGCGGTCGACGAGGGCATTGAGTGGGAGGAGATTGAATCCGAGTTGGGAGGACGTCATAAATGATTCCGGTTCTCAAAGGACAAGCCGCCCTCGATTGGATCAAAGCAGCGCAAACCGGCGCAGCGCAGGCTGCCGGACTGCAGCAGAACGGTCTGGCATCCACCGTTTCGTCCATCCTCAAGGAGGTCCATGAAGGCGGCGATGATGCACTCAAGCAAATCGCTGAGCGGTTAAAGGATCCTGCACCGAGAACCATTCGCATCGATTCGCCGTTCATCGCCCGATGCATTTCATCTTTACCTGAAACCACTAAACAAACGATCGAATTTGCCGCCGGCAACATTCGCCGATTCGCGCAAGCAATCATGGATTCGTTAAAACCGGTGCGTGTGCAGTTTGCCGAATATGCTGCCGGGCTCGACCTCGTACCGGTCGAACGGTGTGCCTGCTACGTGCCTTGCGGCCGTTATCCTTTGCCCTCGACCGCACTGATGACGGCCATCACTGCACAAGTCGCCGGCGTCAAAGACATCGCCCTCTTCACGCCGGCGCTCAAACCGGAAATCGTTTTTGCAGGCACCTTGGCCGGGGTAAGCGAATTCCACGAGCTTGGCGGCGCCCAGGCGATCGCCGCCGCTGCTTATGGCACCGAATCCATCGGCGCGGCTGACATTATCGTCGGACCAGGCAATGCGTATGTCGCCGAAGCCAAACGGCAGGTACAAGGAATTGTCGGCATCGACATGTTGGCCGGCCCCAGCGAAATCGCCGTGATTGCCGATGGCGAAGGCGATCCCGACTGGGTGGCGCTCGACTTGCTTTCCCAGGCTGAACACGACCCCGACGCCCGCGCCTATTTGCTCACCGATAGCGAACAGCTCGCCGATATAGTGGCGGCGGGCTTGCCTGCCATAGCTTCATCGGTCGGGGCTCCGCCTTTCGTCAGTGAGTCCTTGGCGCGCAGCGCAATTTTGGTTTTACCGTCGCTTGCCGAATGCATTTGGGCCGCTAATACAATCGCGCCCGAGCACCTCGTCTTGCACGTCGGTGAGCCCGAGAAAATACGCGGCCAATTGAAGAACTTCGGGGCCTTGTTCATCGGCTATTGCGCCACTGTGCCCTACGGGGATTATGCAGCCGGGCCAAATCATACGCTTCCGACCAACCGCTCGGCGCGGTTTAGCGGTGGATTGACGCCGTTAACCTTTTTGCGTCCGCAGTCATGGTTGGACATCAAAGCGCCTGCTAAACAATTGGCCCGACAAACAGCCGCCTTCGCCAGGCTCGAAGGATTGAAGGCACATGAGGCTGCAGCTGCTGCCCGCATTGACGGGGCGATTGCGCTTAGCAATTGACGCAACGAATAACCAGACTGGTAATTTGCGCCGGCTGGTTGTTGTCTGCCACCGGAGATTGATGCATGTCCATTTGGACTATCTGCCCGGTAAATTCCTGGGCGCCCAGCAAGAATGTGGTTACCTGCTGAGTTTTGAATCGCCGTCTCAGGCGGCTCTTCATGTCTTCAGACAATGAGCCGGACTGGACGAGCACGGGCATCAAAGTGCCGGGCTGAGGGCTGCCTTCAGGCTTCACAACCCGCGCCAGAAGCAGTTCTTGGTTGAAATCGCGAAACACCAAATCGCAATGTACCGTACCGGGATACAAACCGCTCAATACAAGCACATGTTCGGATGACGTGGTGAGAGTTTCTTCTTTCATATCCGTGTAGATACTTTCGGCCGAAGAATGTTTCTCACCGGCACGAATCTATTTTTTTCGCTCAAAATGGAATACGGCGGGCGTTTGCTGACCGTTCTCGTGCCACGACCATTCCTGGATCAGGTGATCTTTGTCCGGATTTTTAAGAACCAGCTTGTGCATATGTCCTTCATGCTCGCTGGCGAGGTTGGTGGCGTCGACGAAATCAAAATCGAGGACGCCGTCTTTCGTATCGTAGCTTTCCAGGCGCATGCGCGGCTGATTATTGCGCGAGCAATAGTGCGTGCAAAGCAGCTTGTCCCCGTCGAGGTGGTATACCGTGAGCATGGCTTCGTCGGCTTTCGGTCCTGGTTGAAGCCTCTCCGTCACAATCGAGCCTCCGGACATCACCTCGTACTTCACGGTGGCGGGCTGCCCTTCATCGTCCTTGCCCTGCCATGTGCCGGCCAGTCCGTGCATGCGCTCGAATGCGCTTTTTACAGACTCGCTATTGACTCCGGCTTGCGCCTGTCCGGACAAAAGGGCGACGGTTAGGGCGAGAACAAGCGGTATGAGTGGCTTCATGGGGATATCTCCTGACGCTGAGTATAGAAGTCTCTCCATCACAATCAGCTTTAAATCTTGCTAAGCGTTGATCTCAGGCGCCAGAGCGGCAATACGCTGTACTTGTAGTAGGGTCGGCGCCGCGCGCCGGCAGTCCAGCGGGGCGAAACGGACATGAAGACAATAGTGCTATCAGCGCTCGTTGCCATCTCCCTAATTGTGCTTGAGGCCAATAGGCCGGCTGTAGCACTGGATACCGACGTGCGTGCCAAGTTGTCGGTATCCCGAGACGCGCTGCTCGCCCAGCTCAAAGAAATCCAGCGCAACTACGATGACGTCTCTCGACAGATGGACGATTTGCGACGCAAGCAAGCATTGCTCGACAGTTATCGCCAGGAAACGGAATCAGCCATAAGTGAAGTAGAGCGCGCCATGGCGCAAACGCGATAGGAGAGTGAAATGCAAAGCAAGTTGATCGGAATGCTCGGCGCAGCAATGATGCTTTCGATGCCGGCAGCAGTTTGCGCAGCTGATGAAGTCAAATCCTCGCAAACATGCGAGCCGGGCAAATGCGTGGTGGAAACGCACAACCCACATGCCGCGCCGCAACCACACTCCGCCAAGGCTGACGCGCCGGAGGTATTAAGCACAGTCGAGCGCGTGGTAAAGGCTTATTCATCAGGCGATATTAAAAGCTACGAGGCGCTTCTGGACAATGATTGCAGCTATTTCGATCACGAGCGCAACAAGATGATCACGGGCAAGGACAACGTGGTCGAGCACTTGAAAGAATCATTCGCCAAGCACGCGCCGAACGGCTCCGAGCCCTTGCTTGCTTATACGATAGATGAGCCGTACATCAAGGTCACAGGCAACACCGCAGTTGTAACTTATCGAGCATTCGAGCAGATTGGCGGCACCAAGCCGATGCACGCCGAAGGACTGATTACCAAAATTTTCGTGCGCAGTGCCGATGGATGGAAACAAGAGCATGACAGTTCATCGTGGCATGCCAAGTAGGCTGGCGTTGCGACTTATTGTCGACAGATAAAGGTGGTTTCCTGTAGACTATTGTTATGTCAGGCTACAGTGACCGAACTCTAAACTGCCAGGATTGCTCCGCGGAATTCCTATTCAGCACCGGAGAACAGGAATTCTTTGCCGCCAAAGGCCTGAAAAACGAACCCAAGCGTTGCCCAAATTGTCGCCTGGTCGCCCGCATGGGTCGCGCCGGCATCGACGGCTCGCAGGCTGCTACCGTCCCGTGCGCTGATTGCGGCGCGCCGGCCAAAATTCCATTTCAACCCAAAGGTCACAAGCCTGTCTATTGCACGCGCTGCTTCCACGCCCGCAAGCGCTCGGACGCCGATGCAGAAACTGAAGCCACCCCGCCGTAAAAACGGCAGAGGAAGCAACTGGTACCGATTGCTTCCCCTGACACATTAGTATTTCGATTGTAGGGGCGGCGCAGTGCGTCGCCCTAGCTGCATGCAGTTGTGCAAGAGCCATTCAAGCAACAGGCGGACCGCGCTCATCCGACAAGCCCTTTTTCGGACTGCGTGCTTTTTTCATTGCGTACCTCCAAGACAAGGACACCGTTTCCGGCAATGAACCGTTGATCGGTGATAAATCAGTCCAGGGAGAGGCACGCCAAGGCGACATGATGCCGCGCACACACGCAAGCACTACAAGGTTGAGCGACCAACCGCTGGCGCTCTCCAAGACATACACATGTGATACCAAAAATGAAAGAGGCTTGTCAAGGAAACGCGAGCCGCGCCGGCTGGGCAATACAGGCGATCACCGGCATGGGTGAGGCGCGGTTTTTTGGGCATATTTTGCGAATTAATCTGCGTCCCTATACGAAATCGCATAGTCGTTCACCGACAGCTAGCACCACATATGGTGGCAGCTTAAATCGCGGACGAGGACTTGTCGGCCGGCGCGAGGACCGGGTTGACGGCAATGCCGTCGACTACGTCATCGGAAGGACTGATGATTACTTTGTCTCCGGGAGCGACGGCGTTTGCCAGCTCCACATGCCCGCCTAGATCGCGTTGAATATCGGCACTATGCCTGTGCACGTGATTGCTGCTGTCGATGGTATAAACGTAGACACCCGAGGCGCGAGTTTGCACCGCGGTTGATGGCACTACAGTCAGCGTATCGGCGGAATGCTCTTGGAACTTCACCTGGCAATACATGCCGGGCAGCAAGCGATGACTGGAGTTGGGAACATGCAACTCCACCTGCAGAGTTTTCGAAGTCGGATCTAGACCGCCGGCAATGTTGGTGACAGTCCCCTCGAAGCTTTCTTTCGGATAGGCCTGGAAAATTAATTTGGCCTTTTGCCCGGCGCGCACATCCGGTACTAATTGCTCGGGAACGTAAGCATAGATGCGCAGCAAATCGATTTGGGCAATCTCGAACAAGACCGTGTTGCTGGTGCTGCTACCCGAGGAGACAAGGGCACCGGCGTCGACGTTGAGCTTGGTAACGATACCGTCGAACAATGCCTGGACCTTTTGGAATGAGCGACTGGCTGCATACTGTCCTCGCTGCGAGGTGGCAGCTTGCAGCGCCGCTTCAGCTACATGCACGCCGGCTTCGGCCGACCTGATCGTCGCTTGCGCCGACTGCTGCGCTTCTTGAGCGGCATCCAGGGCGGCCATGCCGTCATTGTATTGTTGCAGGCGAGTATCATGGTCCTCGAGACTTACCGCCCCCTGCCCGGCAAGCTGCCTGTAGCGAGCCAACTCCACTTTGTAATAATCGACGTCGGCCTTCGCCTTGCGCACATTAGCGGCAGCGGTGTGTTCGTCAGCCTGTGCTTTTGAAAGCGATTGCCTGCTGTTCTCCAGGTTAGCTTTCGACTGAGCAATGGCATTTGTGGCCGTTTCAACTTGTTTATCGAGCTCGGGCGTTTCAATGGTGGCAATCACCTGTCCCTTGTGCACGATGTCGCCTATGTCCACGAAGCGCTGATGCAAATACCCATCGACTCGGGCGTAGATAGGTGCGTGCTGAATAGCTTCCGTATTGCCCGGCAATGTGAACTCTTCAAGCGGTGCGCTGGCGCGCGCCACCACATACGATACCGAGAGCGTTTGCCTCTGAGTAGCTTGTCCTTCCTTAATCAGCGTCTGCTTTTGGATTAGCCGCGGAACAGCGCCGATGACCACCAGCGCGGCAATCGCTATAATCGGTACAACGAAGTAAGCCGGGTGAAGTGGACGCCTCACATGCTCACCCTGCGAGGCGACATCATGTTTATCAACTGAGTCGGTGATGCGGCGGTCCATGAATCTAGGCTTCCTTTATGATAGGCTCGTTGTGCTCGTGATGAAATAGTATCGATTCTGCGTGCTTTTTCAAAAGCTTGCCGGCATACCTGTTGTCGCCTTCGGCAAACGCTTCCACAATTTCCAAATGATCGTTAGCGGCATTCAGCAATGTGCTCAAGTCGGTGTTGCCGTTCGCTTGCATGCGCATGCGCACCTCGGGTACCAGCGAATCCCAGACCATAACTAGCGTTTCATTGGCGCTGGCTTCGACGATCATCCGGTGAAACTTAAGGTTGTACTGCCGGTAAGCATCGAGATCTTTTTCTTTAGCCGCTGTCATCGTGTGGACGGCCGCCTGTCTCAAGGCATCAATTGAACCCAGCAGTCTTTTTTCCACCTGCTCTGCCGCCAGATTTTCCAACACGCCGCGAATTTGCAGAGATTCTTCGAATTCACGAGGGCTTACTTTGCGGACGTGCGTTCCTCTATAAGGCTGGGTCTCGACAATGCGCATCGCTTCCAGCTTGCAGAGGGCCTCGCGAATTGGTGCCTGGCTGGTATTGAGCTCACGCGCGATCTGCAATTCCACAAGCCTATCGCCAGGCGCATAAACGCCATTGCGAATCCGCTCCAGAATTAGCTGCTGGATGCGATTGCTCATGCAGTCGCGGTTAACATCAACCATCGATAGGATTTGCTCCTGCCAATTGATCCATCTTACCTCAATTATCGATAATTGAACCAGACGATAGTCGTCTTTCCGCGGCTTTCAAGATCGATATCAATACAAATATCGCTCGCCAATTAACTCGCTGGTTTTAAGTTTTCAGCCCCTCCGCTTGAATACCACTTTGGTTTCACCAAACGTGTAGCTCTTATCGATAATCGCTAGTCTGGCTATAATTAAAGCGGGCTTCCGCCCGCCGCTACGAGGATCATCATTTATGTGGATCGTCAAACTGGCGCTTGACCGTCCGTACACGTTTGTCGTGATGGCGCTGTTGATTGCCCTGTTCGGGGTTTTGTCCATCAGGCAGATGCCGGTGGACATCTTTCCGCACATCAACATCCCGGTGATCACCTGCGTGTGGGGATATGACGGGCTGACACCAATCGACATGGACCGCCGGATGATCAGCATTTGCGAGCGGGCGGCCACCGTCACCGTGTCCGGAATTGAGCACATCGAATCGATGTCGCTGGTGGGCAAAGGGGTGATCAAACTCTATCTGCACCAGGATGCCAACCCGCAACAGTCCCTGGCTGAATTCACCGCTGTCTGTCAGGCGATGCTCAAACAAATGCCGCCGGGCACCACGCCTCCTTTTACTACGGCAATCAGCGCCACGGACATCCCTGTGATGCAGCTGTGCCTGAGTTCGAAGACCATACCTGAGACCAAACTTTTCGACCTGGCAAACAACTTTATGCGCTTGCAACTGGCGACAGTCCAGGGCGCATCTATGCCCTGGCCCTATGGGGGCGCCCCTCGCCAGGTGATGGTGGACATTGATCCCACCAAGCTGGCGGCTAAAGGCGTTTCCGCTTCCGACGTCGCCACCGCCATTAACGCGCAAAATATCATTCTGCCGGCAGGCACAGCCAAGCTCGATTCCAGAGAGTATTACGTTCAGCTCAACAGCAGCCCCAGTGCCATCGCCGATCTCAACGAAGTGCCGGTTAAGCAAGTAGGCGGTGCCACCATCCTCCTCAAGGATGTTGCCTATGTGCACGACGGCTTGGCCGTGCAAACCAATATCGTCAACGAAGAAGGATCTCGAGCGATTCTTTTCAATATCATAAAACTGGGGGCAGCTTCCACCATTGACGTGGTCAATCGCGTGAAAGCGCAGATTCCGGCCATTAAGAACATCATGCCTGACGGCGTTGATTTGCGGGTTCTCAACGACCAATCAATCTTCGTCCAGGCGGCAGTCGATGATGTCGTGCGCGAGGGTCTGACCGCTGCAGGCTTAACGGCACTGCTTATGTTGCTGTTGCTCGGCGACTGGAAGAGCACGGTAATCGTCGCTGTTTCGATACCGCTTTCAGTGCTGGCCGGGCTGATAATTCTGCACATCGGCGGACAGACGCTGAACGTGATGACGCTGGGCGGCTTCGCACTGGCTGTGGGCATGCTTGTCGATGACGCCACAGTCGAAGTGGAAAACATTCACCGTCACCTGGATCTAGTTCGAGAAGAAAGAAGCGCAGCGGCCGACACCTCAGAATCGCTTGCCGTCTCCAACCCAGCCGCCGCACGGCTCGCTGCCGGACAGTCGGTGCGTCAGGGCATTCTCGATGCAGCCATGGAAATCGCCGTGCCCGCATTCGTCTCGACCTTGGCTATATGTATCGTGTTTACGCCGGTTCTCTTGCTCACCGAGCCGGCGAAGTCGATGTTCACTCCGCTTGCGCTGGCCGTGGTCGGCTCGATGCAAGCATCGTACCTTTTATCGCGGACTGTTGTACCCGTCATGAGCCGGTATATGCTATCCAGCCATGCCGACCCGCACTACGACAAGTTCCACTCCAAAGGAGCGCTGTCCGTACTTGGCCTGATCACAAAGCAAGTGGACATCGGGTTTGAGCATTTCCGTAATTGGTATCACTTCGTTCTCGACAGCCTTCTGGCACACAAAGTTTCCGTTGTTTGTTGCGTGCTATCGTTCATGTGTCTCAGCTTCTCGCTGATTCCGTTTCTTGGCGAAGATTTCTTTCCTAGCGTTGACGGCAACGTCGTGCGTATGCACGTCAGCGCGCCCAGGGGAATGCGCGTGGAAGAAACGGAACAGCTCGTAAAGCGCATGGAGAAGTCAATTCGTCAGTTGATTCCCAGTTCGCAAATAGACAACATTGCCGATGTGATAGGCATTCCCAACTCAGGCATAAATCTCTCGTCCAGCGACAGCGTCAATTACACTCCGGCCGACGGTGAAATTCTGATTGGACTGAAGGAAGGACACCAGACAACTTGCGCGCAATATCGCAACTTGTTGCGTCAAAAATTGCCGGGTCTCTTTCCGGAAGTGGGCTTTTTCTTCCAGCCCGCCGATATTGTGACTCAGATTTTGAACGCCGGACTGGCTGCACCGATTGATGTACAGGTGCGCTCGATGAACATGGAGCAAAGCTATAACATCGCTAGACAGCTCAAGGACCAGTTGCTCAAAGTCCCGGGTGCCGTCGACGTGCATATCAAACAAGCGATATCCGGGCCGGTCATCAACGTCAATGTCGATCGGCAAAAAGCGGCCCAGCTCGGTTTAACCCAACGCGACGTCGCCTCATCGGTGCTGGTGTCACTGAGCGGTAGCTTCCAGACAGCACCTAACTTCTGGGTAAATCCGAAAAACGGCGTCAGTTACTCGATAGCTGTACAAACTCCGCAACGGCTGGTGACATCCTTCGAAGATCTTTCCAACACAGTCGTGACCTCGGCTGACGGCACGAAGACCCAGTTGCTCGGCAACCTCGCCACTTTTGATCGGTCGCTGGCACCGACTGTGATCAATCACTACAACGTACAGCCGGTAATCGATGTGCTGGCGGCTGTGGATGGCACCGACCTCAATTCGGTCGCTCAGAAAGTTCAATCGATTGTCGCTTCATACAAGAAGCATTTGCCGCACGGTGCGTTTCTGGATCTGCGCGGTCAAATGACGAGTATGGACGCCGCTTACTCCGGATTGCTGTCAGGGTTGGCGTTGGCACTGGTGCTTGTATATTTTCTGCTTGTGGTCAATTTCCAGTCGTGGAGCGATCCGCTGATCATTTTGATGGCCATACCAGGAGCATTGTGCGGCATTATTTGGGCGCTTTATCTCACTCAAACGACGTTCAGCGTTCCGGCCCTGATGGGAGCGATCATGAGTATCGGGGTAGCGTCAGCCAACAGTATTCTTGTGGTTAGTTTTGCTCGAGAACGGCTCGCCGAAGGCATGAGTTCGACGCAGGCCGCACTGGCGGCCGGGGTCACTCGTTTCCGTCCGGTGCTGATGACTGCAGCGGCGATGGTGATCGGCATGATTCCTATGGCAATTGGCACCGGCTCCGGTGGCGCGGAAAATGCCCCACTCGGTCGCGCCGTCATCGGCGGGTTAGTGGTGGCAACTTTCTTCACACTCGTCTGGGTGCCTTTAGTATTCAGCTTCGTCCATCGCCGCGCTCATAAAGGCGCGATGGTGAACGCCGACGTGCACACCCAGCGCTAGAGATGAAAACGTTCATCTCGTTGAAAAACGAAAAAAAACGAATACTGCCCGAGCAGTTTCGCCACGATGATGTTCGCTATTGCGACGCGCTGGTAGAGCATTTCTTGCAAGAGTTCACGCAAAGCGGCGACAAGGTCTTGGATCCGTTCATGGGATATGGAACCACGGTCGTAGTGGCGGAACAAATGGCTCGTAGCGGATTCGGCGTAGAGTATGACGAAGCACGGTGCCGGTACGTTCAATCGCTACTGCGTCACCCTGAACGGGCGATCCACGGGGACTCGACCCGCCTGCTCGAACTTGATCTTCCCGATCTCTTCGATTTTTCTATTACTTCTCCGCCTTACATGGGGAAGCACCATAAAGAAAATCCTTTTACCGCCTATACAACCGAGTTCAGCGGCTATGACGAATACCTAGAGCAAATCAAAGGTATCTACGCCCAAATTGCCAAAAAATTGAAACCGGAAGCGCGGGCGGTAGTCGAGGTGGCAAATCTCAAGCACGAAGACGGTTCGCTCACCACCCTGGCATGGGACATCGGCGAAGTGATATCAAAGGTGCTGAAGTTCGAGGGCGAAGTGATCGTCACCTGGGAAGACGGCTACGGTTATGGATACGATCACAGCTATTGCCTGATGTTCAACTCAGGACGGACCACCCCTTAGTTCCGCCAGCAATGGCGGCTGCGCCATGGTTTTGAACATGTTGATGGCGAAGAGAACAACGGCGGTTAGTTCAAGCGATGCGGAAATCGGCAAGGCGATCCATGCCACCGTCGCGCCGAAATGATATGCCACCATTTCCGATACCACACGCAAGGCGCAACCGCAGTTTAGAACCAATGTCGCCCAGAACATCAGGCGCGCACTGTATAAGCCCTTGCGTCCGAAGAATGCGGGGAGCATTCTCGGAGCGACGGAAAAAACCATGGTCGCCAAAAAACCTACGGTCAACGCATGACGGGCTGCACCGGTGATGCCGGCAGGGGTTGCGAGCAAAGCTGAAATGACAATCAGCAAATCTGCCACCAGAAGCCAGCCATAAGCCAGCCGAATGAAGAGGGGGAAAGTTTTGTGCACACCGGTTATTTTCGCCGGTTCTTCCGCAGGCACCCATAAGTTGAGACCGAGGATAATCAAGACGCTGGACGCCGTCAAAGCCAGCGTTGCGACAAACAATTGATCAGCAAGCACCAAAAATATGGCGGCTAAGTTTACCAGCGCAGCCGAGCCGACCATCCTTAGATGCGGCTTTCGCAATCCGAGAAACACGGGCATCCACTTCGCGGTGTACGCCCACGCCACAGGCACTGCAAAGCCCCAGGTCTCAAGCACGACGAGTTTAGCATCGGCTATGGCAGGCACCACCGGTGCCGCCCCGCTAAGTGCCGCTGTGAAAGACTCATAGCACAGAAGCAACAAGCTCAAGGCAAGACCAACGACACCGCTGAGAAACAGGGGCACAAACGGCGGCAGCTGTTTGCCCGGCTCCGGCTTAAACTCGTGCGAACGATAACCCATCCAGAGGAGAATACAGAATGCGGCAAGCTCCAACAACGCGGATGAAGGAAGAAGAAAGCGCCAACCGATAAGGTACACGCCGGCAAACCACCGCCCGGTGACACCCAGCGTCCACAACGCCAGCATCAGCCAGCCTTCAGCAT